>Ga0172381_10003958_pt1 | contig 15490 bp, 14 predicted proteins | sample Leawel6488metaG_FD_119754 | JGI IMG/M metagenome (GOLD analysis project Ga0172381, IMG submission 119754) | Leachate microbial communities from a municipal landfill in Southern Ontario, Canada - Leachate well 64-88 metaG | ecosystem: Engineered > Solid waste > Landfill > Unclassified | place...
TATAATTATTTATTGGTTTAAATGTTCATAAAACAGCTTAACTATATTACTGAATTTTTCCTTTGGGTGCTGGTATTTGGCATTACTCTTGGTAATGCCCCTACGGAAGTCGCTTCTTATTGGATAATTTTTCTTTTTTTGGTAAAGAAAATAATCCTTAAAGATATAAAATTTCCTGGATCTTTGATGGATGTATTATTTTGTATATTTTTTGTAATTGTATTCGTGTCATTTTTGCGCAGCAATAATTTTAATGATAGTCTTAGAGGTTTTTCAAGAGTGCCTAAATACCTTTTCTTGTATTTAGCTTTAACCGATTTTTTTGCTGGAGATAAAAAAAGAATAACACGATTTTTCTGGGTAATAATGGCGGTCTCTACAGTTACCTTTCTGAATGGTATTTTCCAAAGTATCTTTGGGTTTGATATATTTAAACATAATGTGATGAATAAGTCGGAACATTTATTGAGGATAAATTCTGCGTTTGTCCATCCAAACGACTTCGCTGCCTATATTGTAACCGTTCTGCCTCTTGCGCTCTTATTTTTTAAAAAAGAGCTTTCCTCAAAAAAACGGATTATCCTAGCAGCTATTTTTTTAATTGGTTTATATTGTCTTATGCGAACTTCTTCGCGCGGAGCATGGGTAGGCTTTATATTTGCGATGATTTTTTTCTTTAGTGTATATCGAAGAAAGATGCTCATATTTATACCTATCGTAGCGATCGTTGTTATCCTGCTTGCCCCTTCGGGTATTTATAGAGTTAAAGATTTATTGAAACCTTCGGAGGGTAGCGCAGGGGAAAGAATGGTATTGTGGCAAGGCACTTGGACTATGATAAAGAGCCATCCTGTGCTTGGCTCGGGCATTAATACGTTTATGAAAAACTTCGAAAAATATTATCCAACCAGTTGCCAGCAAGGATTTTATGTCCACAATTCTTACTTGCAGATGTGGTCTGAGATTGGTATTGTGGGCTTGATTGTTTTTTTGGCTATACCCTTAACGGTTATCATAAGGGCATTTACTAATATAAAAACGAAAATAAGATCCAGCCCCGAAGGGGTTATACTTTTAAGCAGTATTTGTGGTTATATAAGTTTTCTGGTACACGCGGCAGTTGATAACAATTTATTTTCTCTTGTCCTTACCACTCTTTTTTGGGTATTTAGCGCTTATATTGTTTCCTTCAATAACTATCTTAAGGAGAAGATAAATGCCTAAAGATTATTCTTTGTCCGCGGTTGTTCTCTCCCGCAATTCCGAGAAAAAAATAGACAAATGCCTCGCTTCGCTTAAAGGCTGGGCAAATGAAATTATCGTAGTTGACGGAGAAAGTACGGATAAAACAAAAGAAATAGCCGAGCGCGCGGGAACGAAATTCTATTCACATAAATTTTTAGGTTCGTTTGCCGCGGAACGTAATTTCGGAACCGATCGCGCAACCGGAGAATGGGTTTTGCAGCTAGACAGCGACGAGATAGTCAGTGAAGATTTTAAGTATAAATGCGCCGAAATACTTCCGGGCACAAAATATTCCGCTTTCAAATTTCTGCGTAAGAACGCATTTCTGGGGCATGTTTTTACTTATGGCGGCTGGTACCATTGGTCGCAGCATTTATTTAAGAAAGGCTTCGCCCGTTACGAGGGAAGAGTCCATGAGAAAATGATTGTAGATGGAGAGGTTGGGGAATTAAATGCCGATGTTTTGCATTTTCCCTTTGACAGTATAACTGAATTCATCGATAGGCAGAACCGTTATACGGATTTACAGGCAAAAGACATTCTTGATGGAGAAAAAGGCCTGGATATCAAAAAAATAAAATATAACCTTACATGGAAGCCGCTTAAGCTGTTTAAAAAAATGTATCTTAACAAAAAAGGCTACAAAGAAGGTTTACCGGGGCTGGTTTTTTCGATTCTTTTTTCCTGGGTTCATTTCGTAAAATGGGCTAAAGTGTGGGAAATTTATAAAGATCAGACCAAAGACCGAAGACCATAGACTAGAAAAATAAGTAGAAGGGTGGAAAAAATTAACAAATCCGATTTTACGATTGCATTTTTGCCTTTTTTATAGGTCTTTAGTCTGATTTTATGTTTAAAAAAATACTTATCATAAGAATAGGCAATATTGGTGATGTCTTATTCGTAACTCCTGTAATAAGGAAATTGAGAAAAACTTTCGGTCATGCCCAAATAGATATTTTAACCTCTCCCCAGGGTAAAATCGTAGTAGAAAAAAATCCTTATTTAAATAACGTATTTGTTTATAAGAAATTCCATAAAATAGAGCGTTGGATTAAAAGAAAACTGTTTCTTAAAAAGCTAATGCTTAACGGGTATGATTTATGTGTTGTGCTTGAATCTAATTTAGAATATGCGAAGTTCGCTTATGAGGCGGCTAAAGGCGCCTTACGTATAGGGGTAGATAGCGAATTTGGGAAAAAGTTTTTACATAAAACAAAAGATTTTTCTTGTAAGCGCCATACCATAGAGAATTATCTCAATGTTATTTCAAACTTATTAGACATAGAGATTTCAGATAGTGATTATTACATGGATTTTTTCTTTTCCGGCTACGCTGGTTATGAAAGTTTAAGCGAGAAAAAAGGAAAAGATTGTTTTATTGTTCATTCTTCCTGCAGCAGTTATCTTCCGAGTAAAAGCTGGGAAATTGATAAATTCGCGCAGGTTGTAAAATACCTAACCGGGCGAGGTTTCAATGTGTTTATAACAGGCGCAGTCTCTGACGCGGAGCCGAAATTACTTCTTGAGAAACTCAAGGATGAGAAAAACGTCCACAGTTTTATCGGCAAGAATCTAGGCGAGGTAGCTTGCCTTATAAAACAAGCCAAAGGAGTTTTTTGTTTAGACACCGGCATTCTTCATATAGCCCGTGCTCTAGGCACCCCGCTTGTTTGCCTTTTTGGCCCGTCAGATCCGCGTCATACCGGCCCAATCGGCCCGGGCGTGTATAAGACTATAAGATGCGATTTCAGCTGTGGCCCGTGCCAATATTCCGCAGATTATAAAAAACAAGAAAAAGAGAAATGCCTGGATGGGAAAATTACCCCCTGTATGAAAGCCATAGAAGTTAAAGAGGCAATCAGAAATTTAGAAAGCATAATTAATGAATAAGAAAGAAATAAAAAAAATTTTCTTCATCCGTTCGGATAGATTGGGGGAATTTCTGCTCAGTCTTTACGCGATTAAGCTTGTAAGGCTTAATTATCCCGATAGTAAGATATATCTTTTAGCCAAGAAAGATAACATAGACCTCATCAGGGGTATTGATTTCGCAGACCATTTTATCGAATATAAAAATGATGTTTTTGAAGGCTTTGCCGGGGCATTTAACTTAAGCAAGATTCTAAGAAAAGAGAAAATAGATTGTGTGGTTTCGCTTAATCCAAAAAAGGAATTTCATCTTGCATCATTGCTTGCGGCTACCCCTTTAAGGCTTGGCTATAATAGGAAATGGGGATTCTGCTTAAACAGAAAAATAGAAGACAAAAAACATTTAGCTCAAAAACATGAAGCAGAATATAATTTTGATTTGGTAAAATTAATATGTAAAGATATCTCTGTGCCTTCCTTGGATCTACCCGTTGACAGCGCGGATGCGTTAGGCGCGCTTTCGGGGTATTTGAACTTGTCGCAAAAATATATCGTGATCCATCCTTTCAGTTCCAATCCTTTAAAACAAATAGAGGTTGCTTATTGGATGAATCTTGTTTCAGCTTTAAAAGAAAAATGCGCCGGTAATATTGTTCTTATAGGCTCAAAAGAAGAAAGGGCCGAGAGCGAGGTTTTAGCAGAAAAATTAAATGTAAAAAATATTACCGGAAATCTATCATTGAGGGATTTGGCTTGTTTTTTAAAACATAATTGCTCTTTATTTATCGGCCTTGATTCAGGGCCAATGCATCTTGCGAGCATTTTAAAAAAACCCGTTGTAGGATTGTTTAAAATATCAGATTCAAAAAGATGGGGGCCGTTTAACACACAATCCCTGATTATAGAAGGTGTTGATTCATCTTCGTTTTTAGCAAAAATCGAAGATATACGTAAATTTACTTGCGCAAACATAACTAGTAAAATATAATCAATATCTATGGCTAGCACAAAAATATCAGTTGTAATACTTGCTAAAAATGAAGAAACAAGAATAAAAGACTGCCTTTCTTCGGTTGCTGACTGGGCGAATGAAGTAATTGTAATAGATGACGAAAGTACAGATAAAACAGTCGCTATAGCAACTGAGCTTGGTGCAACCGTATTTATCAAAAAAATGGATGTTGAGGGCGCTCATCGTAACTGGGCATATGCAAAAGCAACTAATGAGTGGGTCCTAAGCCTTGATGCTGACGAGAGGCCGACTGACGAATTAAAAGAAGAAATCAGCGCGCTGTTACTTACCAATCCAACCCAAAGTGCTTTTACCATACCAAGAAGGAATTTCGTCGGCAATTACTGGCTGCGCTTCGGAGGGCAATACCCGAGCGCTCAGCTTAAGTTGTTTAAAAAAAGTAAATTTAAATGGGAAGAGGTTGAGGTGCATCCGCGCCCGGTTTTGGATGGAGAATGCGGCCATCTTAAAAAAGATCTGATACATTATACCTATAGAGATTGGGCTGATTTTTTAAAAAAACTGAACAATCAAACCACCCTGGAAGCTATAAAATGGTATAAACTTTCCCTGGAAAATCCCAAAAAAGCGCGATATAAGATGAATACTTTCCACGCCCTGTGGAGAACCCTGGATAGATTTATCCGCACCTATTTTGCCAAAAAAGGCCACCGTGACGGCTTCAATGGTTTTATGATTGCCTATTTTGCCTCGCTTTATCAGATAGTAAGTTACGCAAAATACCGGGAACTTAAAAGCAAAGATAAAAATTAAGATTCAATTTCTGGCAAGCTGTAACCCGCAATATTTTTAAATTATGAAATTTTCCACAAAAAGAAATATTACTTATGCCGTAATAGCGGTGATGTTTATAGTTTTATTTTTTAGATACGCCCATCGCGCGCCAAAGCGGCATTACTGCGACTTCAGAGTTTATTACGATACTGCCCAGAGGTTCATTGCCAAGGAAAATATTTACAGCCGCCCCAACGAAAGCGTTACTCCTTTTAAGTATTCGGCAGTTTTCGCGTTGATTACTTCACCGTTTGCGTTAGTATCCCAAAAACAGGCAAGCCTTATATTTTTCAGCATAAGTTTTCTTCTGCTTGTCCTTGTATGCGTGCTTTTAAAGAAAATGATTGTAAGACGCGATTTAACCTGGGCGCAGTCTTTTATGATTTATTTTTTCCCTTTATTTTTTACGTCGCGTTTTATATTCTCAGTTCTTGATTCCGGGCAAGTAACGATAATGATATTCGCGTTGATAATTTCGGGGCTTTATTTGCTGCGGAAGAAAAAAGATATTTTAGCTGCCGCATTTCTTGCTTTATCGGTTATGTTTAAGTATACGTCAATAATATTTCTTCCTTACTTTTTGATACGAAAAAAGATAAAAGTATCGATATTTATGATTTTATTTATGCTGTTTTATTGTTTTCTCCCTGCAGTTTACGTAGGAATAAATACAAACTCCGAGTATCTTAAGAGCTGGCTGCCGTTTATAAGCGAAACTTCCCTGGATAAAGGTTCCTGGTATGATTCAAAGAATCAATCGCTTTATTCTTTTATCCTGCGCGCCTTTAGCAAAGATTCTCAACTTAATCCGGTAGCCCAACTAACATTTAACCAGGCTCTTGTTACCTCTGCAGCAATAGGAATGCTTATTTATTTTTTAATAATTGTCAGGAGAAAAAATAAAGAAACCGAACTTATCGATTATGCCTTATTGTTCCTGTTCATGGCACTGTTTAATCCTAATGCCTGGCTTGCAAACTTTGTATTTTTTATTTTCGCATACATGATAATTATTTATCATCTCTTAAATGTAAAATTTAAAGATAAAACTACTTTAATCTTTATGGTTCTGTCTTTTATGCTTTCAAGTTGGGCGGCACAATCAGTCGTCGGAGATAGTTTGCAAAAATTCTTCGAGGCGCTTTCTATGGTGACAATCGCGGCGCTTATTTTAGTGGGCATACTTCTGCGTCTGAAATTTAGTCGAGGAATGGCCAAATTCCAAGATACAATAACCAAATAATGACCAATATCCAAATTCCAACAACCAAACGAAAAACTATAAGATTATTTGGTTATTGGTTATTGGGTATTGGGATTTGTTTGGAATTTGTATCTTGGTCATTGGTTATTTTATAAAAGGTATATAAATATGGATCAACAAAACTTCGGATTTTTAAAAACAGAAAAGGTTTACAGCATACTCGAGTTGAATAATACCGTCAAAAAACTCATCCGTATGGATTTTCCTGAATATGTATGGGTGTGCGGCGAAATACAGGATTTACGCGACAGAGGCACTGTAAATTTAAATCTTGTGCAAAAACACCCCGAAGCTAACGAAATAATGGCGCAGGTTAACGCGGTTATTTTTGAAAATGTAAAACCGCAGATAACAAAACGCATAGCAGAAACAAACGGGGCCTTTGAGCTGAAGAAAGATATTGAAGTAAAACTGCTTTGTAAGGTTGATTTATACGTAAAGACAGGAAAATTCAGCCTGACGGTTTTTGACATAGATACTGTTTATACTTTGGGGAAAATGGCCCAGAGCAGGCAAAAGATAATTGAAGAATTAAAAGCTAAGGGATTGCTCGAACGTAACAAACTTATCGCAATGCCGCAAATTCCTTTAAAAGTCGGCCTTATAACCGCGCCGGACTCTGCCGCATACCATGACGTGCTTGATGAATTTAAAAAAAGTAAATATGGATTTAAGATATTTATCTACGGCTGTTACATGCAGGGCAAATTAGTGGAAAGTGATGTAACCGCCGCGCTTAATTTTTTTAATAATCTATCACGAGATGAACTTGATGTAATTATGATTGCAAGAGGCGGAGGCTCAACCGCGGATTTAAGCTGGTTTGATAATAAAAAAATTGCAGAAACCATAGCAACGCTGAAGTTCCCTTTAATATCTGCCATAGGCCATGAGATAAATACGAGTATTACCGATATGGTCGCGCATACTTTTGTTAAAACTCCCACAAAGGGAGCTCAGTTTATTATTGAAAGGGTAAAAGAATTTATCGGCTCTCTTGAGCTTATTGAACAGAGGATGGAATCGGCAGTGAAAGATTTTCTTGAGAACAATAAGAACCAGCTTGCGATGCTAACCTCTAAGTGTGATTCCGGTGCCAGCCGTTATTTTCAATTTCATAAGGAAGAACTTTCATCAAAAAAAGCTAATATCAGTAACTTCACAAAAAAGTTTTTAAGTATGCGCCGCCAGCAGCTTCTGGGCAATTGTGATATTTTTAAATTAAAATTAAATACATTCCTGTCCGATTCGCGTGAAAGTATGAAACATATAGAAAGTAAGGTCCGGCTGCTTGACCCTAAAAATGTTTTAAAAAGAGGCTATTCCATAACTTTCAAGGATTCAAAGCCTGTAAAATCTATTGACGATATAAATGAAAATGATATTATAAAGACCGTCCTTTATGAGGGTGATATAACCTCTCGCGTAGAAAAAAAACAAAAAGAAAATGAGCAAGAAAACAATAAAATATAACGAAGCTATTAGCGAATTAAACGGCATACTTTCCGATTTGGAGTCGGAAAGGGTAGATGTTGATGAATTAACCATTCGCGTAAAGAGAGCAGTCGAACTTATTAAATTATGCCGCGAAAAGATTGAAGAAACAGAGCTTGAAGTGCGTAAGATTGTTAAAGAGTTCGACAAAGATTCGGAAAAAGAAGAAACTGCCAAGTAAACTCAAAATTAGATCCTCGATCCTAGATGCTAGATTCTCGTCCATAAGTTTTAATCCCATAGATTTTTACGAGCATCCAGCATCGAGTATCTAGAATCTGTATTGATTTTGCAGGAGGAGGTCGAAAATGTTTAGCCTTAGATTAAGAATGTCAATCCTGGTAATTATATTGTTTGCGATTCTTTATGCTATAGCATCGCTTATAATGCATTATCTGGGCGTGCGAGGTTTCCTGCCGCAAATTTTACTCGCGGTTGGTATGATGCTTTTCCAGTATCTGGTAGGCCCGAAGATTGTAGAGCTCTCGATGCGGGTGAAATATGTAAAGAAAGAAGATATACCCTGGCTGTTTGAAATGGTTGAGGATCTTGCAAGGCTCGCAAACGTTCCTATGCCTAAAATTGGGATTGCCCACATAAACGTGCCGAATGCTTTTGCTTTCGGAAGAAGCCTGAAAGACGGAAGAATATGCGTTACCCGTGGTGTTTTAGACTTATTAGATAGAGAGGAGCTGCGTGCTGTATTAGGCCATGAAATGACTCATCTAAAAAGCAGGGACGTTCTCTTTATCACTTTACTTTCGGTAATACCGCTTGTCTTGTATTATATTTTTCTGCATTTTAGCCTTTATGGTTCATATTCACGCAGGCGCGAAAGCGGAGGCTCTGCGGCTTTAATAGGTATTGCGGCATTCGTATTTTATTTCGTTACAAACCTTTTGGTTTTGTATGCTTCGCGCATAAGAGAATATTTCGCGGACAAAGGTTCTTTAGATTTAGGAAACTCTCCGGCAAGCTTGGCAACAGCGCTCTATAAACTTGTTTACGGCGCGGCCCGCCTTCCCAAAGAAAATTTACGCGAAATTGAGGGGGTAAAGGCTTTCTTCCTTAACGATTTATCCAAGGCAAGAAGCGAAATATCCGATTTGGCGCAGCTTGATTTGGATAGAACAGGAACCATTGATCCTTATGAATTACGCAGTCTGGCACAAAAGAAGATAAACTTAAGTTTTGCGGATAAGGCTATGGAGATTTTAAGCACCCATCCGAATATGCTTAAGCGCATAAAGCATCTTTCGCAGTATAACAAGGGGCAAGCTTAGCCTAAAACTGCCCATAGATTCTCGATACTAGATGTTTGATGCTCGTAAAAATAGAACAACGAGTATCTAACATCGAGAATCTAGTATCTTATTTTAGTGGTTTTTGAGGCTAAAAAAGTAATTGACCCAAGACATATTTTCTGCTATAATCCATTTTAGCTAAAATTTCTGCCTACGCTGACAGGCTTCGGCAGACAGGCTTGCCTTCCCTTTTTTCAACAGAAAATCCAAGGGTTGACAGGAAACCAATAAAAAGGTAATATATTATTATGTTGGCAAAGAACAAAAAGAAAAAATTAATTGAGAAGTTTAAGGCGCATCCTCAGGATACCGGCTCCGCTTCCGTGCAGGTAGCGTTGCTTACGGAAAGGATCAACTATCTAACGGATCATTTGAAGAAACACAAGAAAGACTTCCATTCCCGTCGCGGCCTGCTTATGCTTGTCGGACGCCGTCGCCGCCTTCTTACTTATCTTAAGAAAAAGGATCCTCAAGGCTATAGCGGAGTTGCAAAGGAGCTTAACCTTAAATAAAATGGGCACATCCCTCTCCCTTCCTAATTTGGGAAAAAATTCCCTAACGTTTTCTACAGGAGATTGGGCTAAACAGGCAAACGGTGCTGTTGTGCTTTCTTATGGAGAGACTGTTGTTCTTGCGACAGTTTGTATGTCCAAAGAGCCAAAAGAAACAGACGGCTTCCTGCCTCTTACCGTAGAATACCAGGAAAAAACTTACGCAATGGGCAAAATCCCCGGCGGATTTATCAAACGTGAAGGCCGGCCCAAAGACGAAGAAATACTCACGTCCCGCCTCATAGACAGGCCGCTTAGGCCGCTTTTCCCAAAAGGGTTCACTAACGAAATACAAATAGTAACTATGGTTTTATCCAGCGATGGCAAGAATGACCCGGATATTTTTGCAATAACCGCCGCAAGCAGCGCTTTATTTATTTCGAATATTCCTTTCTATAATCCGGTCGGCGCTGTAAGAGTGGGAAAAACAGAAGAAGGCTTTATACTAAATCCTAATTATGAAGAAAGAGAAAAATCCCTTATGGACCTTGTCGTCGTGGGCACCGAGGATGATATCGTAATGCTTGAAGGGGGTTTAAAAGAAATTAGCGAAGCGGAAGTGCTTGAGGCTATAAAATTTGCCCAGCCTTTTATACGGGAAATAGTTAATTTCCAAAAAGAATTAAGGCAAAAGGTAGGGAAAAAGAAAAAAGAAGTCTTGATGCATGAAATTGACAACGCGTTATACGGTTCTTTGAAAGATAAAATTTTTAAAGAGCTTGAAGGCGTATATGGAATAGTCAGTAAGGAAGAAAGGGAAGAAGGTGTAAATAAAATTCTTGCTTTAACCTGCGAAGAGCTCGTTAAAGCAAATCCCGAAACAGATTGCGGTAAAGTTAAAGAGGTGTTTTTCGCTCTCGAAGAAGAATTTGTGCGTAAAAAAATTGTTGAAGAAAATACCCGTCCGGACGGCCGTTCTTTAAAAGAAATAAGAAACATAGATTGTAGGGTTGGAGTTCTTCCCTGCACGCATGGCTCAGCTACATTTACCCGCGGGCAAACCCAGTCTTTATCAACTACAACGCTTGGCACAAGTTCTGATGAACAATTTATCGAAGCGCTTGAAGGAAAAACGACAAAACGTTTTATGTTGCATTATAGTTTTCCTCCTTTCAGTGTAGGAGAAATAAAGCCTTTAAGAGGGCCATCACGAAGAGATATCGGCCATGGCGCTTTGGCAGAAAAAGCACTTATTCCAATACTTCCCCCAAAAGAAGTATTCCCTTATACCATAAGAGTGGTTTCTGAAATTTTAGAATCAAATGGTTCCTCAAGTATGGCAACGGTATGCGCGTCTTCACTTTCATTGATGGACGCGGGCGTACCGGTAAAATCTCCTGTTGCGGGAATCGCCCTTGGCCTTATTACGGAAGGAGAAGAATATAAAATTTTAACTGATATCGCGGGAGTCGAAGATCATTATGGCGATATGGATTTTAAAGTTGCCGGAACAAAAAATGGCATAACCGCCATACAGCTGGATATAAAAATAGGCGGGCTTACTTATAAAATGATTGAAGAAGCTTTGGCCCAATCAAAAGAGGCAAGGCTTTTTATCTTAGAAAAAATGAACGCGTCTCTTTCTTTGCCAAGAGAAATAGTTTCAAAATATGCGCCGAAAATAAAGTCATTTAAGATAGACCCGGATAGAATCGGCGCTGTTATAGGCCCGGGGGGCAAGTTTATCAGGCGTCTTACCAGCGAATATAATGTTACTATAGATATTGATGATGAAACAGCTACCGTATCTGTTGTGGCAATGGATTTGGATAATCTGGAAAGAGCGGCAAAGCAGATTCAGAATATGGTTAAGGATATAGAAGTCGGAGAAATTTTCGAAGGAAAAGTTACCCGAATCGCGAATTTCGGAGCTTTCTGCGAGATTGTTCCAGGCAAGCAGGGGCTAGTGCATGTTTCCGAGATTTCCGATTCTTATGTAAAAGATGTTAATGAAGTTTTAAAAGAAGGAGATGTCGTCAAGGTAAAGATAATAGGCATTGATTCCCAAGGCCGAATTAATCTTAGCATAAAACAGGCGCAATGAAATCAGCCCCTGATTTTCTAAAAAATAGCGCTTTAATATATGCCTCGATATCAATAGCTTTCTCAATCGTCTTAATTTTAAGTCTTTTTTCATATACCTCAAAAGATATCGCATTATTAAGCCAGTCCAATCCCCACGCGACACACAATATTATCGGAATAGCCGGAGCTTACCTTGCTTTTGCTTTAAGATTTTTATTCGGAAGGGCTTCATACTTCATACCTTTCTGCCTTATGTGCCTCGGTTTAGCTAAAATAGGAATACTGCGTTTTTATGGCATAAGTAAAAGCAAGACCATAGACGTTATCTCTTCTTTAATATTCATTGTTTCGCTCTCGGCTTTTATGGGGCTGTTATTTGCTAAGGCAAACAGCGGCTGGGAATATTCAGACGGTGTTGTCGGATTTTATCTGTCGCAGTTTTTTGAAAGCTATCTTGGTTTCTCCGGCTCTTTAATTATGCTTAGCCTGATTCTCATTATAATGAGCCTTTTATTTTTTGGTTTTTTCTTTGTGGATGTTTTTAAAGGAACAAGGCTCGCATTTTCTATGGTAAATGAATTTATCGCTGAAAGAAGAAATAGAAAAATAGAGACTAACGGCGATTTTATGATTGCCAGGAAAAAGAAACTAAAGGAAGCCCCCATTAAGCAGGCCGAAGATGAAGATGAAGATGAAGAGAAAGAGAAAGCTGCGATAAAAGCAAAATCCGCGATAAAGCCGGAAATAAAAATGTATACTCCGAAGATAAATCAGCAACCTCCGGCAGCCAAGATAAGCAACGATAAGCTTGTTAATAAAGAAGAAATAAAAAAACAGATAGATGAACTTAATCCGGACAATGTCAAAATATTTGACCCCAAAACTTACAAGTTGCCCTCTTTGAGCCTTTTAAAGGTTCCGCCTTCGCTTGATTACCGTGAAGTAAAAGAAGATATCGAAGCGAGCATTAAAAATCTTGAAGAAACACTTTCTGATTTCGGAGTGGAAGCGAAAGTCGTAAGTGTCCAGAAAGGCCCGGTTGTTACAATGTATGAATTAGAGCCTTCCCCCGGAGTTAAGATTACAAAAATATCAGCTCTTTCCGATGATATAGCGCTTTCTATGAAAACATCTTCGGTAAGGGTTGTAGCGCCAATACCGGGAAGAGGAACTGTTGGCGTAGAAGTTCCTAATGAGAAAAAACACTTAGTTTACTTAAGAGAAATTCTTGAAGAAAAAATATTTTCTGATGCAACTTCAAAATTAACTTTAACTATCGGAAAAGACGTCTCAGGAAATCCCGTAATTGCCGACTTAAAGGAAATGCCCCATCTTTTGATAGCCGGCACAACCGGTTCGGGAAAAACAGTTTGCGTTAATACAATAATTACTTCAATCCTGTTCAAGGCAAAGCCTGACGAGGTAAAATTTATTCTTGTGGATCCAAAAATGGTCGAGCTTGCTCCCTTTGCGGGTATTCCGCATCTGCTGCATCCTATTATCTATGAGTCAAAAAAAGCATTTGTTACTTTAAACTGGGCTGTTGAAGAAATGGAAAGGCGTTACCATCTTCTTGCCTCTGAAGGCGCGAGGAATATTGACGCATATAATAAAACCGGCAAGAAAATGCCTTTTATCATAATAATAGTTGATGAATTGGCAGATTTAATGATAGTTGCGAAAGAGAGCATAGAGGTTTCTATACAACGCCTTGCGCAGCTTTCAAGGGCAGTCGGTATTCATCTTATTCTTGCAACGCAAAGGCCGTCAGTCGACGTTATAACCGGAGTAATTAAGGCGAATTTCCCCGCGCGAATTTCTTTTAAGGTTTCTTCCAAGGTAGACTCTCGCACAGTGCTTGATGTCATGGGCGCGGATAAGCTTCTTGGCAAGGGAGACTTGTTATTTTTAAAGCCAGGCGCGCCAAACTTATACGCGCGCAAGGCTCTCTTATTGATGATGAGGATATTAATAATCTTATCGGTTTTATAAAAGCCCAGGGCGGGCCGGTTTATGAAACAGGCATTTTAGAAGGAGAAAAGAAAGCGGCGATGCATGTTCAGTCCGATGAATTAATAGAGGAAGCAATTAAGACAGTATTGCAGGCGCGTCAAGCCTCTGCTTCCATCCTGCAAAGACGGCTTAGAGTCGGTTATACCCGCGCAGCAAGGCTGCTTGATTTAATGGAGCAACAAGGGGTGGTTGGCCCGTTTTGCGGGAGCAAAGCAAGAGAAATCCTGGTTGATCCGCAGGAATTTTTGAAAGAAAAAGAAGGGGCCGTATGACGATAGAAGAACTTTGCGTAAAATTGCAGCAGAAAAGAAATACTCTTGGGCTTACTCTCGAAGAGGTTGTTGAGAAAACCAAGCTGTATCCTTCCGTAATAAGAGATATAGAATCCGGCAGTTTAAGCAATATAAGTAAAGCGTATCTTAAGGGTTATATAAAAATATACGCATCTTTTCTTGACGTAAACGTCGAAGATGCGTTAGATAAAATTAATATCAACCAGGCCAATATATCCAAAATTCCTCAGGTAAAAGATGAAAAAAAGGCAGAGGAGAAACCAAAATTAAAGATTAAACCAATACCGCCAAAACTTAAAAAAATTATTTTTTATTTAGTAGCGCTGGTATTTATTGTATGGGTAGTAACGGGAATGGTTCGTTTTGTTTCGAAAAACTTCGCTAAAGCGACAAAGAAACCCGCGAAAAGAATTGAGCATAAAGTCGTGAAAATTCCGGCACTTTCAAAAAAAACACATAATGAGGTTAACGCGTCTCTTACGGCAAAGAGGGATTGTTTTATAAGGGCCAAGGTTGATGGAAAAGTTCTTTTTGAGGGAGTGCTTAAAAAAGGAATGTCTGAAAGCTGGAAAGGAAATCGTGAAATAGAATTCAAGATAAGCGACGGCTCTGCTGTATATCTTGAAGTAAATGGAAAATCTTTACCATCCCTAACCTCTTCGTCAAAATCAATAAAAAGCCTTAAAGTAAACTCATCAGGAATATCGGTTAATAAATAAAACATTTACGCCACGCAGTTTCTATAACGAAAATCGTATTTTAAAATATGGCTAAAAAAAATTTATCAATTGTGTCCCTTGGCTGTTTTAGAAATACATATGATTCTGAAACCGTATTGAATAGGTTTTTGGGGCAAGGTTACAGTTTTTCTTCCCGGGAAGATATTTTTCTTACAGGAAAGGACAATTTTAAATCTTGTGACACACTTCTTATAAATACCTGCGGCTTCATTGACCGCGCGAAAGAGGAATCCATAGGGTTCATCCGGCAAGCGGTTCAACTTAAAAAGGAAGGCAAAATAAAAAGTTTGTTTGTTTTTGGTTGTCTTGTTGAACGGTATCATGATAAATTAAAAGAGTCTTTTCCGGAAGTGGATAAGTGGTGGGGGACGGAAAATTTTCCGCAAAAAGAAATCAGGCATAGAAAAATTATTCCGGCACACCTTGATTTCATAAAGATATGCGAAGGCTGCCTTAATAAATGCACTTATTGCACAATACCTAAAATAAAAGGAGATTTACGGAGTAAGTCCAAAGAGCAAATCCTAAGCGAAGTAAAATTTCTGGATAAAAAGGGCATAAAAGAATTAAATATTATAGGCCAGGATATAACCAGTTGGGCGAAAGATTTAAAAACGAAGGATGATTTAGCCTCTCTGCTTTCCGCGATACTTAAAACAACAAAAAATATAAGGTGGATAAGGCTTCTTTACGCTCATCCGCGCCACCTAGACGATAGGTTGATAGATTTAATGGCCCACGAAGAGAGGATATGTAAATATATTGATTTGCCTATACAACATATAAATGATAGAATTTTGAAAATGATGAATAGGGGAGTTAGTAAAAACCAGATAATTACTGTTATTGATAAGATAAGAAAAAGAATAAAAGGGTCAGTCA
>Ga0172381_10003959_pt1 | contig 15490 bp, 19 predicted proteins | sample Leawel6488metaG_FD_119754 | JGI IMG/M metagenome (GOLD analysis project Ga0172381, IMG submission 119754) | Leachate microbial communities from a municipal landfill in Southern Ontario, Canada - Leachate well 64-88 metaG | ecosystem: Engineered > Solid waste > Landfill > Unclassified | place...
ATTGTCTTGATTAAAAACAAAAGGTATGATAAACTTACTACTGTTAATTATGATTATTGGTCTAAGCGGTACATTATCGGCTGGCAAGGATACAGTTGCCGAATACTTGGTCAATCAAAAAGGATTTGACCATGTTTCGTTGTCTGAAATTCTTCGTGGGATTGCTAGGCAGCGAAATATCGAACCAAATATGGTTAATTTGACCAAACTAGGTAATAGTCTTATTAAGACTCATGGCGATGGCTATCTTATTGATAAGGCGAGCGAAAAGGTAAATTTTGATCGTGATCTCGTTGTGTCGAGTATTCGCCAACCAGCCGAGATAGATAAAATTAAAAATTATCCTAATTCTTATGTTGTGTTTGTTGACGCCGACGCGAAGATCAGGTTTGAAAGATTGCGTGCTAGGGGGCGTACTGGAGACAGTGAAACACTCGAAGAATTTATAGAACTTGAGTGCAAACAGTCTGATGGAAAATCTGGTGGTATGAATTTAAACGAATGTAAACGAAAATCGGACTTTGTACTCGAAAATAATGGTACCAAAGAAGAATTTTTAACTCGTATTGAAAACCTTTTTAATAAAATTGTCTAATTTTTCTCCCGCTATTGATATTTGTTTGCAAATGCTGTTAGTTTTGTTATAGAAAGTAAGGATAAATTGCCACGTCCGCTTCGTCCCATTTCGTTTATGGCTTCACAGGGCTACGTGGATATATGGTTTATCAAAGGGTTGGGTTTGCGTTTCACCTGCGAACCGCGCAATGACGTTTTAGGCAGCGCAATAACGAAGGTGTGTTGAGCAACGATTTGGTTAAGGAGGAAAAATGATTATTGGGATTGTCGGGTCTATTGCTTCCGGAAAAGATACGGTCGGCGAATATTTGGAAAAAAAGGGTTTTGTTATGATTTCGCTTTCTGATGTTTTGCGTTCGATTATGCGCTCGGAGGGCGTAGAACTTACGATCCCCAACATGACTAGATATGGCAATGATTTACGTAAGAAAAAGGGGCATGGCTATCTTGCCAAGCTTGCATACAAGCAGGCGGCTGGCGAAGATGCCGTTTTGACTTCAATTAGACAGGTAGGGGAGATTGAATATTTGCGTCAGTTTAACGATTTTACTTTGATAAAACTAGATGCGCCTATAGAAATACGATTAGAAAGATTAATTAGTAGAAACCGTGCTGGCGATGTTAAGAATATGAAAGAACTTAAAAAAATTGAAGAGAAACAAGCAGACGGCAAAAACGGTGGGATGAATATGAATGAATGTTTTAAGATGGCTGATTTGGAAATAATAAACGATAGAACTTTTAAAGATTTGTATAAGGAGGTGGATAGTGTTATCGAAAGATTGCGACAGAAAAAGGCCTAGCTGGGACGAATATTTTATGAATATAGCGCAACTTGTGGCCACACGTTCTACTTGTAATCGTGGCGTAGATTTAAAATATATGCCTGGTTATAAGGGAGTTGGCGCTGTGATTGTTCGCGATAATGTAATCTTAGCATCGGGATATAATGGCTCACCGCGCGGATTAGAACACTGCGACGATGTGGGTCATGAATTAGTTGATGGTCATTGTATAAGAACCGTCCATGCGGAAGCCAACGCTCTGGCGGCAGCAGCAAAAAATGGCGTAGCAATAAATCGTGCTACAGTATATACTACTGCTTCGCCTTGTTATGATTGCTTTAAATTAATGGTAAATGCTGGTATCAAACGAATAGTTTGCGGTGCATTTTATGGCAGTCGATATGGAGCGAGTGAAAAGGTTTTAACGTTAGCTGCACAAGCAGGTGTAAAATTTGAATTTATAAAACAAGAAGAATCAGCTCTATCGTTTGGAAAAGTAGTTAGCTCTGAAACACCAACCAATAAGAGTGTAGACATTACAAAGTCTAAAATAAAGATTAAAAAAATTCATCCTACCGCAAACATTCCTGAGTATGCTCACGATGGTGACGCGGGATTGGATTTATATGCTATCGAAGGTGGCGAGATCAAGCCGCAAGGTAGGGCTAAATTCGGTACTGGAATTGCTGTTGAAATACCGTCTGGTCATGTCGGACTAATTTGGGATCGCTCTGGATTATCAACTAAAAAAGGTCTCAAAACCCTAGGCGGTGTGATTGATTCAACTTATCGGGGCGAAATTATAGTGTCTATGGCAAATATTTCTAATGAGCCAGTTCAAATTATGCAAGGCGATAAAATCGCGCAAATATTAATTCAAAAAGTTGAGTCAGTGGGTGTAGAGGTAGTTGACCAGTTAGAGGAAACTACGCGCGGCGAAGATGGCTTTGGCAGTACAGATAATATAACTGACAAGAAAAAAGATGCAAAAGATTACGCACCTATAAGAGAAAAGAGGACAGATGACAAAAAAGGTCGTTGGTAAAAATCAATATCTAGAAGCAATTGAGGATTCAGATAAAAAAGTTTTTGATCTTGTATTAGAAGAGGAAGGTAGGCAATCGGAGGGTTTGGAAATGATTGCTTCGGAAAATTATGTTTCCAGGGCGGTTTTGGAAGCGGCGGGATCTGTTTTGACAAACAAATATGCCGAGGGATATTCTGGCAAAAGATATTATGGAGGTTGTGAGTTTATTGACGAAATTGAAATACTGGCAATTGAGCGACTCAAAAAATTGTTTGGCTGCAAGTTTGCCAATGTCCAACCGCACTGTGGGTCATCGGCAAATATGGCGGTGTATTTTGCGCTTTTAAAGCCGGGTGATCGAGTTTTGGGTCAATCTATGGATTCTGGTGGTCATTTGACCCACGGCGCTAAGGTATCGTTTTCCGGAATGCTGTATGAATCTTACGGTTATACGATTAGTGAAAAAACCGGACAGTTAGATTATGATGAGATCGAAAAATTAGCCAAAAAAGTTAAACCAAAGATGATAATTTGCGGCTATTCTGCATATCCTAGAAAAATTGATTTTAAACGATTTAAGAAAATCGCGAAATCGGTCGGAGCTTATTTGATGGCAGACATTGCTCACATTGCTGGTTTGGTGGCAACCGGCTATCACGAAAGTCCGATTGGTGTTGCCGACGTTGTAACGTCGACAACGCACAAAACTCTCCGTGGACCACGTTCGGGAATCATTATGACCAACGACGAAGAGATTGCCAAAAAAGTTAACAAAGCTGTATTTCCGGGTTTGCAGGGAGGACCGTTGGAACACATTATCGCTGCAAAAGCGATTGCCTTCGGCGAGGCGTTAAAACCGGAATTCAAAAAGTATATTGGAAACGTGATTAATAATATGGCGGTTTTTGCCAAAACGCTCAAACATTTTGACTTCGATCTGGTAACGGATGGTACGGACAATCATCTGATTTTGGTTGATCTGCGAAAAAAAAATATCACTGGCAAGGATTTTACCCGCGCACTTGGTGAAGCAGGAATTACGGTTAATAAAAACGGTGTGCCGGGTGATTCGTTGTCTCCAACTGTAGCATCTGGAATAAGAGTTGGAACCGCTGCCCTTACAACTCGCAAAATGGGACCAGCAGAAATGCAGAGAATTGCCGAGATGTTCAATATTGTTGCTGAAAATATGGACGACAAAAAAGCACTTGAGCGGATAAAAAAAGAAGTAAAGGCAATATGTGAAAAATTTCCTGTTCCGGGAATTGATAAGTAGGAGACAATATGGCAGAAAAAAAACTTCATGTTCAGCTTTTATCACATTCAAAAAATCCTATTGGTGTTGTAACATCGGCTATAAGGCAGTGTTATAGCGCTGAAAGTGCAGACAAAATCGCCAAAAAAGTCAGTAAAGAGCAATCTGTTCGTCTTATAAAACAGATAATAGGGTCAGGGCATACTTCAACGATTGAGCATGCAACATTTACATTTGCTATAGAAGGAGTGTCTAGAGCGCTTACTCATCAATTGGTACGTCATAGGATTGCCTCTTATTCGCAACAATCTCAAAGGTATGTAAAAGCTAAACAATTAAATTATATTATTCCTCCTTCTGTGAAAAGAAACAAAGAAGCAACAAAAATTTTTGTAAATGCAATCAATTTGGCAGCAGACAGTTACCAGTCGCTTTTAGATATCGGTATAGCGGCAGAAGACGCTCGGTTCTTAATGCCCAATGCGGCAGAAACAAAAATTGTTGTTACTATGAATGCTCGTGCATTGGCAAATTTTCTCAAGGAAAGGATGTGTACGAGGGCACAGTGGGAAATAAGACAATTAGCAAACGAAATGTACAAAATTGTTTATAAAGTTGCACCGGAAATATTTGAACATGTCGGACCTACTTGTGAAACGGAAGGAATATGTTGGCAGGGGGATATGACATGCGGCAAAAAAATAAACAAAAAAGGACAAAAAGTTGAGGTAAGGTCTCGAGTATGAAAAGACACGATTTTGGGGGGCTTTTTATTGCTTTTGAAGGATTGGATGGTTCGGGTTCTTCGACACAAGTTGGTCTTCTCGTCAATCGGCTTAGAGACAATGGTTATCCAGCCTATGAAACAAAAGAGCCGACAAACAATATTGTGGGGGGACTGATCAGAGGACAGCTCACGCATGATTGGTCTTCGAGTATGGAATGTTTGCAACTATTATTTGCGGCTGATCGTGCTCATCATTTGTATCGTGAAATATTGCCAAACCTGAATGATAAAAAAATCATTGTGAGCGATAGATATTTTTTTTCGACAATTGCTTTTGGCTCGTTGGAACTAGACAAAAAATGGCTTATGAGTTTAAATGAGAAATTTATTTTGCCGGATATTACTTTTTTAATTAAGGTGCCACCTAAAGAATGCGTTAGGAGAATGCAGTCAAGCCGGTTTGAGCTGGAACTTTTTGAGCAAGAGCAAAAATTGACTAAGGTTTGGCAGATTTATCATTGGTTGAGTGTTCAATTTAAAAATGTTTATGTTTTAGATGGTATGCAATCTCGCGCGCAGATTGCCGGCGAGGTTTATGAAATAACTAAGAGATTTTTACGTAGAAAAAATATTGAACGAAAAGAATCGTTGTTGAATTTAAAGAAAAAATAGTTAGTGGACTCTGGACAAAATAGATTTTTAGATATAACCTCGTTTTAAATAACGAACTTTGAAATGAGTAATCGCTATTGTTGGTAATGTTGTGCTTGAGGAGCTGAACAAGCATGTGCGGCAGTGGGTGTAGATGTCTCGGTCGCAACGTAGCCAATGGTATCAATAGATATAGGTAATATGGTTAAGGAGGCGCGATATGGGCTGTGAAGAGCGCAAGTTGCCAACCCTTGAGGTCGGTGAACGTGTCAACGTGTGCGTTGCCGGCGTGTGTTACGCTGGTAGGGTGGCGGTGTTTGACGTGGACAACTCGTCCATTTGTGTCGAGCTACCCAAGCCGTTTTTGCCGTGGCCGCTGGGACAGTTCTGCTACGTCCGGCGTGATCGGTCTGACCAGCTCTGGCGTGGACCAATGCGAGTTGGTGATTTCACAGCTCACTTCCTGGTGAATGGCGAGTGCCCCCTACGGCAATATGAGTGGGGGGAGTACGCCAAATGCTGGAGGGAAAGTATTACTATTGAACATATCAGAGGCATGGCAACCTCAATCAGCCGCGACTTTGAGGGAACCGAAGTCGCTGTTTTGCTTGAAAAGTTGTTTGCTCTCGCGGTTGCGGCAGGCGTGGATGTTCCTCCCAAGCTCTGACACCATATGCCGCTTTTTCCGGGCTGGCGGAGACAACTCGCCAGCCCACCGTCTTTTAAAGTTTGGCAGTTCTGGTATATTAGAAAAAGGCGATGATGCGGATACCACCGCGGAGCCGGCGGAAGAAAGCCGAAAGGCAAGTAAAGCTGCCCGATAGTGCAACGCGATAGTTTGCGAGAAATGAGATCCCGCGTATTTATGCAAAGCGGGAAGTGAGGTGGAACCGTCCCGAGCTAAGTCGAAGGACCCTTACAACAGCAGTTGCTGTTGTTTTTTAATTAATTGAAAACTATAAATTACGGAAAGGAATTTCATGTCCAAATATAATATCGAAACAATTAGGCACTCGCTGTCCCATGTTATGGCGGCAGCAGTAATGGAGATGTTTCCCGAAGCTAAGTTCGGCATTGGACCAGCGATCGACAATGGTTTTTATTATGATTTTGATTTGCCGCGCACTTTGATACCCGAAGATTTAATTTTGATCGAAAAAAAAATGCATAAAATATTATCTTCAGGTGAAAGATTCGAGCGTGCCGAGTTAGAGAGCAAGGAAGCTCTTGATGAGCTGTATAAAACCGATCAGCAATATAAGATTGAGCTCGTCAAAGATCTCATTGCCGAAGGAGAGAAAAATGTTTCTATTTATAAGACAGGTAAGTTTGTCGATCTTTGTAAAGGACCTCATGTTGCAAACGTATCTGATCTTGCTAACGCTGGTTGGAAGCTAGATAAAATCTCTGGCGCATATTGGAAAGGAAGCGAAAAAAATAAAATGCTCCAACGTATTTATGCTTTAGCTTTTGAATCTAGTGATGAACTAAAAAAATATTTAGTACAACGCGAAGAAGCGGAAAAACGCGATCACCGTAAAATTGGTGCTGAGCTGGATTTATTTTCTTTTCACGAAGAGGCACCTGGTTTTCCATTTTGGCATAATAAAGGAATGATTTTATGGAATATGTTGCTTGAGTGGTGGAGGTATGAGCATAAGATAGCGGGTTACGAAGAAGTAAAAACCCCAATTATTTTAGCAAGAAGTTTATGGGAGCAGTCGGGTCATTGGGATCACTATAAAAATAATATGTATTTTACAAAAATTGATGAGCGTGATTTCGCTGTCAAACCGATGAATTGCCCGGGTGGAATGCTACTATACAAAGAAAAAATACACTCCTACAAAGAATTTCCCTTAAAAGTCGGTGAGATTGGGTTGGTGCATCGTCATGAATTGGCAGGTACTTTGCATGGATTAATGCGAGTAAGGGCTTTTCACCAAGATGATGCACACATTTTTTGTACTGATAATCAAATTTCTCGCGAAGTAATTGGAGTTATTGACTTGGCGGATAAGATGTATAAAAAACTGGGACTTAAGTATCGCCTTGAATTATCTACCAGACCCCAGGAGGGTTCGATCGGATCTGACGAGACATGGCAAAAAGCGGAAGATGCACTTAAAAAAGCACTTAAGGATAAAGGGCTTGAATATAAACTAAATCCTGGAGATGGAGCGTTTTACGGACCCAAAATTGATTTTCATATCGAAGATGCTATCGGTCGGACATGGCAGACGGGCACGATTCAGCTTGATTTTGCGATGCCGGAAAGATTTGAGCTTGAATACATAGCGGAGGATGGATCGGTCAAGCGTCCGGTGATGTTGCACAGAGTTATTTTTGGGTCAATCGAGCGGTTTATCGGTATTTTGACGGAACACTTTGCTGGGGCTTATCCGGTTTGGTTAGCGCCGGTGCAAGTCAAGGTTTTACCGATTGCCGACAGACACAATGAATACGCCAGATCGGTTGTTGAAAAGCTGTCGGGGGCGGAAATTCGTGTTGAATTAGATGATCGTGTAGAATCGGTCGGTCGTAAAATCCGCGATGGAGAAATGCAAAAAATCCCTTATATGCTGATTGTCGGCGATAAAGAGATCGAGGCTGACAAAGTAGCGTTAAGAAAATACGGCGAAGGGGACAAGGGGCAAATTTCAGTAGAGGAATTGTTGAAAAATATTTTGAGCTAAATGGATGTTATGGGAGTCGGCGCCGATGTGGCACCGACTCCGGTGCTACGAGGTGATGTCATCGGGGGACGGAGACTCCTCAATATCCTCGGGGTGGAGGGTGAGGGTGTTGAATTCATAGTACCACTTACCATCGCTATCCCTTCTGAAAAGGGCATCGATCGAGGGTATGTCGTACTGCCGTCCGGCTTTCTGGGCAGCTGCGTTGTGGTTGGCTAGGATCCTTGAAGGGTTGAGATAAAGGTAGGGAGGGCAAGCTCCAATCCTTGCCCGTGCCTCATCTGGGTATCTGATGAGGTCGGTACGTGCTATAAAAACCCTGTCCAATATAACCACCTCCTGATGAAAAAATACTCCTTGCAGCATGAATTTCAATGGTTATTTTTTACAAATAATATTATTTAACACTCTCCATCTTCTTTGTTTTTCTTTCCACGGGATAGGATCGCCGAGCTTGAAAGCAGCTGTTTGTGGACGAGGGGAATATTTGTTAAGATAAGCCGTTTTATAGCCAATAGTTTTAAAGATATTTATAGTTTGCTGAAAGTCCTCTTCGGTTTCTCCCGGAAAACCAATGATAACGTCTGTTGTAATATCTATTTTAACATTAAATTTTTTTTCTGCCTCGCGAATTTTTTTTACAGTTAAAAGATATTGTGATTTTGTATAAGGACGATTCATAGCACGTAAAATTTTGTCCGAACCTGATTGGATTGGCAGATGAATTTCTTTTTTGATTTTTGGCAATCTCGCGACCGCTTCGATAATTTTATCTGTCATGTCTTTGGGGTGGTTAGACGTAAAAGAAATTATAAAATCGCCGGGCAAGTTATTTAATTTTCTAAATAATACATCAAGTCGCTCTCCGGTTTTTGGATCTTTGTATGAATCAATTGTTTGACCTAAAAGTAAAATGTTTTTTTGTCCGTTTTTGATCAAAGTTTTAACATCTGCGATTATATCCGACATCCTTCGGGATCTCTCGCGTCCTCTTGTAATTGCTGTGGCGCAATAAGTGCAAAAATTATTACAGCCAAACATTATTGGTACGAACGGTGATATTTTTCGTCCCTCTTTTAGTAGTTTCGAAACCTTTTTTTTATCAGAAATTTTGAGCATATCTGCGAGATCTTCAGGCTTTTCAATATCCCAAAAATCTACATTTTTAAGTTTAAATTTCTTTTTATCGTGATCTAAGACACAACCAGTGACAATTATTTGTTTTCCAGAATTATTCCTTATCAGACCAAAAACTCTATTAACTGCTGTTTGGCGTACAGCACAAGCGACGACAATTATTAAATCAGCAGATTCAATTGGTGTTGGCTTAAACCCCAATTTTTCTAAAAGATAGTTTATACAGATTCCATCATGCTCGTTTTGTTGACAACCGATAACGTGAACGTAAAAGTTTTTGATTTTCATAATGGACTTTTGATATTTTTAATGTTTGAATTTGTAACGTGGGTATAAATTTGGGTAGTGCGGATATTGGCATGACCAAGCAGTTCTTGAACATATCGCACATCAACTCCGTTTTCCAGCAAATGTGTAGCAAAACTGTGTCGAAGCGAATGAAAAGTTGCTGGTTTGTTGCAACCTGATTTATTTAAAGCATTTTGAAATATTTTTTCCAATGTTCTTGTAGAGAGTTTGCCACCCCTTTCGCTTTCAAATAACAGGTCATTATAATTTTTATAACAAATTACTTTTTGTAAATCATCTGCTATTTTATCTGGCAATACGGTTATTCTGTCTTTTCTACCTTTGGCATTTTTGATGTGAATTGTTTTTTCTGCAATATCTATATCGCGTACTTTTAGGTTTTGTGTTTCACTTATCCGAAGTCCCGCGCCATAGGATAAAGAGATTATCATTCTGTGTTTTAAATTTGAGATTGGACCAATGATCTTTTTTATCTCTTCCCTTGATAAAACAACGGGTAGTTTTTGCGATCTTTTGGCGAATTTAATGTTGATTTCTGAGTTATTTTTTAAAACATCACGATAAAAGTATTTTATAGCGTTTAAATGAAGGTTTATTGTCTGCGGTGATTTACTATCGTATTGCATTTGAAGTAAATAGTCTTTGATGTTTTCTTCGTCTAGCTGATCAAAATCAGCTTTCTTGTATTTTAGATACTCTTTTGTGCAAAAAAGATAAGCCTTCACTGTTTTATTGCTGTAGTTGCGTAATTTTAGTTCTCGCTCAACTTTTTGTAAAACCTGTTGCATATGGTCTGCTTAAATAGTATTTTAATATCAGATAGTATCCTATCAAAAATATTGATTAATATAAACATTTCGTAATTATCTCATAATCAATACGCATAAAAACGAGTTGTGCGAAATGCCACTTACATTTTACCTAAAATCAAAGTTAAACTATGGAAAACTCAAAACTTTCACTCTCAATAATGCCGGATAGATTGGCTGTTTGCCGTTTGGAAACCAACGCTCGGATTCCCTCTTGGGCGACAGATGGCACATTTTTTTCTATCAGCAAAACCGATGATGAATTATCAATCGTTTGTTCGGAAGATAAAGTTCCTGATGATATAAAATCAGAAAAAAATTGGAGAGCTTTCAAGGTAATGGGTCCATTAGACTTTTCATTAACGGGAATCCTCGCTTTGCTAGCAAATCCATTAGCAGAAGCGAAGATAAGTATTTTTGTTATTTCAACATTTGATACTGATTATCTACTTGTAAAAGACGATAATCTTGAAAAAGCCGTGAAAGTTTTAAGTACATTTTGCAATATTCAACGTTAAACTGTTGAAATCGTGGCACATCGCACAACAGCTGATATCTGCAAGGGCTTCGCCACATTTTGCCACACTAAATTGATTTTAAAGGAAGTGGCAAAACGTCAGATATCAGCAAACATTGTCCGAAATCGAAAAACATTTATAATTCATCATTTAAAAATTAATAAAATCTTATGGCAGTACAAATAACATACTTCGTTCACGGAACCACCGCCGATAATCAAAAGAAAATCTCTTCTGGTTGGTTTGATGTTAAGTTATCGGAATTGGGGATTCAACAATCTAAAGAATTGTGGGACAAAGTCAAAGATAAACATTTTGATGTTGTTTTCTGTTCTGATCTAAAAAGGGCTGTGCATTCTGCTGAACTAACTTTCAAAAATAAAATCAAGATTATCCCAGATAAAAGATTGAGGGAATGTAATTATGGAAAATATAATGCACAGTCCTCCGATATTGTTGAACCCTTGCAGGAACAAAATATAACGAAGAGATTTCCTGACGGCGAATCCTATGAAGATGTCAAAGAGAGAATAAGTGATTTTCTTGATTTTTTGAAGAAAAATTATGATGGAAAGTCGGTTGCTATTGTTGCACACAAAGCCCCGCAATTAGCTTTAGATGTGTTATTGAAAAATAAAACATGGGAACAGTCTTTTGCTGATGACTGGAGAAAAACGAAAGCATGGCAACCGGGCTGGGATTATACATTGGAGTAAAATTTTACCCCTTTTATTATGGATGCTCTTTTCTCGACTCACTCCGCTTCGCTCCGTGTCATGCTGCACTCTCCTCCTTTCAGTCTTCGGGGCGTATATAAGGGATAAAAGGAAAATTGCTCGGCTCGCAATTTTCCCAAATTTTGCCCCTTCGTCGCAAAACTTCTCTTAATCGCGATGTTATTTGATTATACTGATAAAAAATTTTTACCAATAAAAAAGTTTTTGCGGTTTTAAAAATAGTAGTCAAGTAATATTGCCGATACACCATGTAACGTTGCGTACACGATTGCATAAAAAAGTTAAATAATTCAATTTTTTTAAGAAAAAAGCCCCAGGCGAAAACATGTTTCGAAAGGGGCTCGAGCGCGCTGATTTTTTCTTGCTTAGGTAATCAGCGCACAACCAAACTTCGGTGCGCTCAACATCTCGCAAAGTTCCGGCGAGAAGTCGTACGACTCGTTTCTCGTAATGCTGATTGAGCCTGAAACGTTAGAGTTCTCACCGCGGAGAACCATTCCGAAGAGGCCTTCGTTGTTGTCGCGAGTCTGAGGGTTGTTATAGAATTCAACCACCAGATTGAAGATCATTGAGAAAAAGAAGTAGTATTCCTTCTCTGTGAGTTCGACGTTCGCGTCGTCACTTTGTCGATTAGTGCTCCCGTCTCCTGTCGGGGGAGTTTCACGTTTGATCGTTATTTGAAAGAGTTGCCGGATTTCGTTCTCGACCTTGGCCGGTTCCATGTCGTCCAGCTGTGCAATTGGCACCCCGAATACAATCTCAAAATCCAATTGCACATCAGTAGCAATCTTCAAATACCCCTTGTATCGCCTCCCGTCAACAACTTGTTCCACATACCTCTCGACTGATACTTCTGTCATTTTATTCTCCCTCTGTTGTTAAGGTTATCGGCAAAGTTGCTGACTTTGCATCGAAGCAAATTTCTTACTCTATGTCAAATCTATCGAACAAAAAAGTTGAAAAAAAAGCTTTATTATAAGATAAATTATTTAATTTTCTTTTTTGTTTTGCCCAAATTTCTTTCACTTTGCTAAAGAAAAATTCGAATACTCGTAACGCTATGCGAAATTAATTTTCTTTGCTTATCGCTAACTTTATATAACCTCATAAAATTATTATAAATATGGACCAAGAAACTGTAATTTTAAAACAATAAATTTATGATTGTCGAATGTTAGTTGCAAAAAAGTAAATAATGTATGCCTATTTTTATGGTTTTAGTGGTAAAATACTGAAAGAAAGTGTATTTAACAGAAAGGATATTATGGCAGAAGAAAACAATGACAAAAAACCCAATTGGTGTGATGAGGAGTATTGGGAAAAAAAGTTTGGTAAAGATTTTGAGAAAAAGATTGAGAATAAGTTTGAGAATTGGGGCAAATATTCTTCGCATAGATGGCATCGTGATCACGGAATGAGCGGTGGATTTTATTTTTTGGCGATGATTGGAGTGGCGGTTTATTATGTTCAACAAGTTTCTGGTTTTTGGCCAGCAATATTGGGAATTTTAAAGGCCATTGTCTGGCCGGCAATGTTGATGTATGAAGTATTTGCGAGATTAACGGTATAAAAATGCTGGGTAAAATGTAGATTTTTATGAAAAATAAATTTCTTCTACCCCCGAATCTTTTTTATGCCAGTATAGTGCTTATTGTTGTTTTATATTTTATTTTTAGACAATTTAATCTTGTGAAATTTCCATACAATACGGTTGGGTTTGTTTTAGTAGCAATTGGTGTGGGATTAAATATCATCGCTTGGCAACAATTCGTAAAAGCTGGAACTCCTGAAAAATTTGAGAAATCTAAAAAGCTTGTGGTGAACGGATTATATAAATATAGCCGTAATCCGATGTATGTTGGGGCTGTTTTAATATTAATAGGTTTGGTACTACTGCTTGGTAATGTATTGGCTTTTGTTTCCCCGATATTATTTTTTTTGGCAATAGATAAAATCGTAATTGCCATAGAGGAAGAAAAAACCACTAACGACTTGGGAGAAAAATATTTAAAATACAAAAGAAAAGTCAGAAAGTGGATTTAAATAGTGATATAAACATGTACATTTATTATTTGACAAGAAATAGCTAAAAAATTTAAATAAATAATCGTTAGCGATTGTCTAAGGGGGCTTATGAAAACTGTAAAATTGATCGCCAAGATAATTTTGTTTTTGTGCTTAACGATTATTGTATGGTCTTTAATAATTTATGTTTTAAGTGAAGTCTATAAATTCGATAATAATGTTTCTGGTGGCTTGGCTTATTCGGTTGTACTTTATTCTTGGGGTATATATTTTTTAAACAAGCAAAAAGTCCTAAAAGTGTTTGGCGTGATTTTGTTTACACTCGCCGTGATCTCCAACCTGTTGTTAGTAGCTTCGCCCTACGATACCAACGCAGAATATGCTTCTACGCGTTTTTTTACGTTGCCGTCTTTAGCCGCGGGAATCTATTTAATTTTTCGCAAATCGATTACATCGAGAATATTTGGCATTTTATTATTAATTTTTACTGTTTTAAATTTTCTTTTAGGAGTTTTTTTTATGATTGGAAATATGGATATTTGAAATTCTCTGATTGCAAGCTTAGAAATATTCATGTAGATTTAAGGGCAATATAGCTATAAGAGTTAATTAATATTTTTATGAAAATTGCTTTTATTCGTTTTCCAAAGAGTTTATATCAGTCTGGCAAAAAGATTTTGGGTGGTTCGGAGATAGCAAATCAATATCTTATTGATTATTTTCGATCTAAAGAGATAGAGGTTATCGAATTTTCACCGAAAACGCCAGACAGGATTGAGATTGGTGAGTTGCCTGCAATTGGGACACTTTTGATGTTTCAGGATTTAATTCGACAATCTGATGAGATAAACAAGTGCGATGTGATGATCTCCAGCCACTGGTTTTGCGCCATAGTGCCGGAAATTACAATTCCGGTAATCACAATTTATCACAGTAATGCTCGTCTTGTATTGAGATCTATTAATGATTCATTGGGTGTTGAAGAGAGTATTTTTGATAAATGGTTGGCAAGACTTGAGAAATATGGCCTTGGAAAGCGTTCACATGATTCTATTTTTGATCAAATTATTTCAATAAGTGAAGAATATCTTTTGAAAAAATCTGCTAAAACAGTCGCTGTCAGTAATTTTCTAAAAGAAACTCTCATAGAAGATTATAAAATTGATCCTGAAAAAATAAAGGTAATCTACAATATCAATCCCATTGATTGGATAAATAGAGAAGTCAAAAAGGACTTTAGCCAACAGAGATTAAGAGTAATTAATGTTACCAGACTACCGGTAGAATATAGTGCTATTAAACCAAAGGGAATAGATCGTATATTTGAAATTTTTTCAAAAGCTGCAAATGTTGATAAATACATGTTGGGTTCGACGATTACCGGTAAGTACAAGGATTTTATGCAATCTAACTTTAGTGATGTTAATTTTATCGAAAATGCTACTCGCGAAGAAGTATTTGATAATGTCTCAAAAAGTCATATTCTTTTTCAGTCATCGCGATGTGAGTCTTTTGGGTTGAGTTTAACCGAGGCGATGCTAACGGGAACAATTCCGATTACATTTCCGGTTGGAGTGGCCGGTGAAATTATTGAAAATGGCAAGAATGGCTTTATAGTGCACAGCGTCGAGGAAGTTGTTGAGCGAATAGATTATTTAGATAAAAACCGCCAGATATTAGATGAAATTTCTCAAAACGCTAGAAAAACCGTTTTGTCCAAAATGTCTGATGAGGCGGTTGGGGAAGAATATATCAAATTGATCAGAGAGATTATTGAATAATATTTGATTTATGAAACATATAAAAAAAATTTGGCCAAAATATTTTGAGAAAGTATTAGATGGTAGTAAGACATTTAAACTTCGCTTGGCAGACTGGCAGTACAGTGAGAGTGACACTTTGATTTTTTTATAATGACAAGCTCAGAATGGTTTTTTATATAGACAGGAGTGGAGATTTTTGTTAGAAAAAGTCTTTTAGGGTTGATGCCACTGTGGTTGCCGATTCTCTGGGCTTATTCGTTTGTAGTAATAAGGAGAGTAATCGTAATCTTGAATGAAGAAAAGAAACAATAAAAAAATATTATTTGTCTTGACAGCGGTTTTGGTTCTGGCATTTTTGTGTTATGGGCTTTTGAAAATCAGTAAATCGCGCACATTCCAGTTTTTTGGCGGTTTAGTCTCACATGCAGAAACTGATCGAAAGGTTGTTGCACTCACTTTTGATGATGCGCCAACG
>Ga0172381_10003960_pt1 | contig 15485 bp, 28 predicted proteins | sample Leawel6488metaG_FD_119754 | JGI IMG/M metagenome (GOLD analysis project Ga0172381, IMG submission 119754) | Leachate microbial communities from a municipal landfill in Southern Ontario, Canada - Leachate well 64-88 metaG | ecosystem: Engineered > Solid waste > Landfill > Unclassified | place...
AATAAAAGCAATCTTTTATCTTATATTTCTTCAGGTAGTAATTCTAATAATTCTCGAAAACTTAAAGATTTAATTGGGTTAATATAATGCGTAAAAAATATTCCACCTCTTGAACTTAAATATTCTTTAATATGCTTATCTTTAATTAGACCTAAATAATCCATAGCAATACCTAAACAAGAAGATTGAAATACATCATCTTCAGTTACCTCATCAACATTATTATCTCTTTTCCATTTATCAATAGTCATTTGGCAAAAATCAGTTTTAGTCATCATAATTATTATAACTCCTTTTTCCATTAAAAATATATTTTATTCTATATTAAAATTACATTTATCTGCTGAACAATAAATTGTAAAATTCATATCTCTTAAATCAGATTTAGAATATTTACATCTATATGTTGTTTCTAAATTTAATAATATTGGGCATGGTAATTCTTCATAAATTATTTTTACTGGTTTATCTTGCTCTGGAATAATAAAATTTCTATTATTAATATCATTATAAAATTCATTCATTTTCTATTTCTCTTTTCTAATAAAATAGTATTTTTATTAGGGAGTAACAGATATCTATCACTCCCTAATAATTTTATTTAATTATTTAACTCGTCTAACATCTTTTTAAGTTCTTCTGCTGGCATATTCTTTAGATTTTCATCATCTTTTTCTGCTAATAATGCCATTATTTTTTGTTTCTTTTCTTTGTTCTCTTTAGCTTTAAGTCTTAGATTTTCTTCCTCTAATTTAACCGCAACTATATATTTAATAATTTCAATCTTTGTATCAAGCTCTTTATCTTGTTTAGATTTTGTACTAAGTAAACTTTCCTCTTTAACTTGTTTTAACTGAGAATTTAAAGCTTTAAAAATAGAATCCAAATTTGTAACTGATAAGTCAAACAGATCTTCGACTGATACCATACCCTTAAAAGGGAACCTCGCCTTGCTTCTAATAACACTCTCAAACATTTTTTCCATCTTTCATTTCTCCTTTATTTTTAAAATTTTATTTTTAATACTCTTTCTGTTGACCCTTTTACTTTAACTAACAATTCATTTCTCTTTGTTGAAGAGAAACCTACCCCTGATAACTGGTCATCAACATCTTTTACTGACATTTTACTTCCCAAAGCTTCAAACACCCTTTTGTGCTTCATCAGATCTTCTTTCAGGTATTCATTGAAAAATCCTGAAGGATTCTCTGAATTAATGCAATTCTTTAACATAAATATATAGTGCTTATGACCCTGCCCTTGTTGCCCATCCCACCAATTAGGCGAAAACATTACAACTGAAACTGGCACAAATTGATTTGTTTTTAAACCCCATATTTCTTTTGAGGATACATTTGATGGCAATTTTTCTTTAATGCTAAATCCAGTGTTTTTATTAAAAGTAACTTCTGCAACTTCAATTTTTTCTCCTGATTTTAATGTCTTATTATATTCAAAAGAATATATTTGTCCATCAAACTCTATTTCTGCCCTAAATCCATCTTTCCCACCATTCTGACTAAAGCAATGGACTAAAAATCTATAAGTACCTTCTTGCATTTTACTTCTATTAGTCCAAGTTATATTTTCAACAGCAGGTTTATTTTCTTGTGGATGAATTATATCAACATCTAATTGACCAGTAGTATTCATATTAACTTTACTTCTATAATAAATTAGATTCCCATTAGGTTCATAACAATGAGCATCTAAATCATTACCATCATATTTATCATTATCATTCCATTGTATTGAGAATCTTAGTACTCCATCGACTTTTCCACCAGCAGACTTAACATTTTCTTTCATAGAACTATCTGTTATATTTCCAGAATAAGCCCAACTAAAGTTATTGTCCCATTTGAACATTGTTTTACTTTCTTTATTCTCTGGAGCAATTAATGAAACCATATTATTACTATGTTTATTTTCTAAAAATACTTCAAGTTCTTTTGCTGTTGGAAGTATATTATTTATAAAATTATCTATTGTAACTTCTTCAACCTTAGAAAACTTCTTAGAATTAACAGGGATTTCATTAGACATTTCTTCAAAAACATCTAATCCACCTATTCTTTTAGCAGAATCTTTATTTGAAAACAGGATATTATTTATTGTAATATCTTCAAGAGTAGCAAATCTTCTTCCTAAAGAATCTAAATATCCAAGTTCTTCTAAAGTTTTTTTAGCTTCATCTAACATCTTCTTAGTAAATATTGCTTTTGGTCTTTTATAATTAGCGGGAGCCACAATTGCTTCATACTTTTTAACTGCTGTATCTAAATCCATACCTTCACTTATGTTAATTAACAATGTTCCTATACTATGATTTCGTATTCTACCAATTGCTCCACCAACTTTTACGGATTGTTCCCAAGTATAATTTTCTTTTTCTTCTGGATTTAATTTATCATATTCTTTCTTGTACTTTAGAAACTCATTTAATGCAGGTTTAAATTCTTCCCCTTTATACAGCGAGTTCTGAGATATAAGTTCCAATACGGTTAATAAACTTTCTTCAGTGATTTCATCAAGTGATCTTTTAAACACATTTCTTGTATCCCTATAACCACCTTTAATATCACCTTCTGAGCGATTTGACGTATCGACAAATTTTTTATCTAACTCTAAATAAAAGTGACTCCATTCAGTTATTTTACCATCATCAGATTTTTCAAAATTCTTATCAGTTCCAATCTTCTTTTCTTTACTAATCCAAATATCTGAAACAGGTTTTGATTTAATATATTTAGATAGAGCATCTATTACTGGTTGGAATGTTGTACTGCCTGTTTCAAAATCCCAAATAGTTTTAATTTTATTATCTTTAATAATAACTGCATTACCAATATTTTTTATGAATTGTCTACAACAACTACAATCATATTCTCTGCGTTCTCTGTAAATTTCGTTAGTTCCAGGTGGGAAACTTTCCAGATAATATTTTTCCCATAATAAATCTCGATCTAAATTGACCTCAAATAAATGAGTAGCATCTTTACTTCATTTTTCGAAATTTTCCTGAAACAAAATTTTAAATTGTCCAAAATCCACTTATTCCATCTCCTCTTTTATTATTTTTATTATTTATATTTAAAGTTTTAAAAAACATTACTTTCCCATTTTCATATCCTCCTTTTCTGATAATCCATATTAAACTCTGTTTACAAATACACTTTTTGCAAGGAGAAATATATATAAAAACTCTCGTCAGAATCACACTTTCATGCCTAATTTATATATACTTTGTTTCATCCTTGCGAAAAATGTATTTATAAATAAAACCTGCATTTTATTAAGCATTATTAGAAGAGTATAGGAATTGAACCTATCTGTTATCAGAAAACCACCAAGGAACAAGATTATTAAATGTTTTACTAGTATTCATTTAATTATCTTTTCAGAATCGAACTGCCTTTCTGACCTGCACCTAGCACTCTCCTAATAATGCCTAATAAAATTTTACTTTTATTGTATTATATTATATTGCCTTATAATTGCTTAAATCAGAACCAAATCAGTTTAAAACGGAACCATTTTATCACTATCATACTTAAAGTAAATATAATGAATTTTTTGTTCTATTTACCAATTTATATTCTTCTTTTAAAGAAAATTATATTTCTATAATTAAATTCTAACTTATCGAAATGTTTAATGTGTTATCGTTTAAAAGAATTATTGAATTTAAGAATGTTGAAATAATGTTTTATCGAATATTGAAATGAATAACGCCTATTAGATTTAAATTAATATCTAATTTATATATTAGATAATTCGTTCTTGAAATTATATTAAAACTGTAAAGCATTAATATTCAACATTTGAGTTGTATGGTATCTCAACCCTACAATACTATAGTTCGATTGTAGTAGAACCGATTCACACTTTTAAACATCTTTGATTCTGATTAAAACAATTATAAGATTAAAGGAAAAGGGGAAGGGGTATATTACTACCCCTTAGAAGTAACATATTTTTCTACTATTTCCTCAAGAGAATCATGAAGATCATATAAGGGATTATATAAAACGCATTCTTTAAGCATAGCAGAATCAATTTGTATTGATATAATATCTGCTTTTGAAATTAATTTTTTGTATAAATCTTTTACTACATTTCTATCGAAATCTATAGATATCTTTTTTAATATTTCATATTTATAAACAATCTGATCTTTATTGATATTAAAAGTATATCCATTCCCCTGACTTTTAGTTTCAGTTGATTTAATATCCAAAAGATACTTTAAAGAATTTGCTAATTCTCTATTTTTTTTAGCAAATTCTATTCCACTATCTAATGTAAGGGGTTTCCCATTTTCTTGCCAATCAAGTTGTAAGTCACGTTTAGCTAATTCTATCGCTATTGATAATTCAAATTTCTGTTCTAGTAATTGTTTGATTAAAAAAGATAAATCTATAATTGTGACATTAGGATAAGGGCGTTCTATTGTTTGATTAATAATTTCATCAGATATTTTATCATCAACTTTAGATTTATAATGGATTTCTTCAATTTTTATTGCGTTATTTTTATTAGATAAAATTGTAGTAAGAGAGGATATATGTTTTTCAAGAATATTAAGATACCTAAAAGATTCTTTTAAAGACATTACATTTTTATTTAACATATTATTTTCTCCTTTTTAATAATATATAATCCTGCATTTTTCGCCTTACCGAGAAAGTCCGACTACTTAGTTCCGAGAAAGAACTAAGAGGAAATGCAGGAAACCTTTTATATTAAACCAAATTTTGGATTAATATCATGGTCTGGATGGCACGATTCGAACCTGCGACTTCTCATTGTAAATAAGCATGAGCACTCTACCACTGAGCTACATCCAGATATGGTACACCCACTGAGATTCGAACTCAGAACTTACTGGTTAAAAGCCAGTTACTCTAACCGTTGAGTTATAGGTGCATATGGCACTCTCGGCAGGACTCGAACCTACAACCCTCTGATTAACAATCAGTTGCACTACCAGTTGTGCTACAAGAGTATAATTTGGTAACGTGTACGAGAATCGAACTCGTATTTCTGCCTTGAAAGGGCAACGTCCTTGACCGTTAGACGAACACGCTATATGGTGGATGGGGTAGGATTCGAACCTACGATGTTCAGCACATTGGCACAAGATTTACAGTCTTGTCTTTTCGACCAACTCAAGCACCCATCCTTAATTATGGAGGAAGAGATAGGATTCGAACCTACGGAGCTTTTACACCCGACTGTTTTCAAAACAGCTTCCTTAAACCACTCGGACACTCTTCCATATATGGAGGAAGGTGAGAGATTCGAACTCTCGCAGGTTTTACCCCTTAATCGGTTAGTAACCGATCCTCTTAAACCACTTGAGTAACCTTCCATATTGGCAGAGGTACTAGGATTCGAACCTAGATAAACGATGTCAAAGACCGTTGCCCTTATCCTTTGAGCGATACCTCTATGAGTTTGAGAAGATTCTAAGCCCAAACTACCAAACGTCTTAAAATCTTCTCTGACCTAATCTAAAAGGGTGGTCTTAACTCAGATAGTTTGTGTTCGTTAATATGCCTATTAACTATTGCAATTTCATCCCCTATCAATACAGTATTATCTTTTGGATTAACTACCGTATCGAAACCCCATTACTTTTGCCACACTCCAACCTTACCTATCTAGCAACGAAGTGTCTTACCATATAAGTGAAACAAGATTCTTCGGGGGAATTACCAGAGTAACCCATTTCTTAGATTTGTTTCACCCTTTAATATATTATATATTATATTTGTTTAGTTTGTCAACATCTTTTTTCATTTTTTTCAATTATTTTTTCTTCTCTTATTTTGTCTTTAGGTTTTATCTTTATGAAAAAATGATACTCATCTTCCTCATTACATATATCTATAAAATTAGTATAGCTTTGATATAGGGGATTAGGTTTTGCAAAATATCTATAGCAAATTTTATATTTGTTACAATTCTTTTGTTCCCCATTTTGACACATAGTAAAGTCCGGCATTTTTATATCTCCCTTCCCAATAAAATATTCTTTTCATCGGCATAATTTTAATTCTTTTAACCACTTTAAATCTTCAGGAAAATTGTTATAATCAATAATACCCATATTTACACATGTTAAAGTATTTGGTTCTAAATTAGTCCATCCTTTATCCCTGATTGCAATATATTTATCTTCTAATTCTTCAAGTGTAGATTGTGAAGCATAAAGGATTATTTTCTTTTGATAATGATTCATATAGTCTTCTATAATATCATTTAATGTTTCAAAATTATTATAAAAATAAACCGCCACTGCATGACCTACTTGACCTGCAAGTTTACCTTTATTAATATTAATGTTTTTATTGACTAATATATACATTCGTAAATCCATAATATTTCCTCCTAATAAAACTAACCTTTTATTATACTTTTTCTTTATTTAATATTTCATCAGAACATTTTTTACATCCCCATATCTCACCAGATGAATGCATTTGTAATTTTAATCTTTCACCAAAGGTAATAGGTTTATCTACTTTAATTTCCATTAGTATAAGTTTTCCGCAAAAGAAACAAGATTCATATTTTTCTACGTTTTCATCACTTAATTGATCCATATCAATATATCCACCAGTATTACCTACCATATTAATTTCCTATTAACTCTCTTATTTGCTTTATTTTCAACGCATTTTTATCTTCCAAGTTTTGTATATTGAATTTAATCTTTGCAAAATTATACTGCCAACTACCCCTACTAGGTATTCTAGATTTTATTTCACAATTTCCATCTTTTGCTTCAATACTTATACCATCTATAGTTACATAACTAATATCATTTATACTTGGAACTTTGTTGCAAAACATTTCTTCCCAATTTTCCTTAAAATAGTCTTTCATATAATTTTCAATATCTTCACCACAACCAACTTCTAAAAATACACTGGTATTATTTTCATTATAATCATATATAGTAAATTCTAAGTAAAATTTAGGTTCTTCAAAACTAATTTCGTTTTCTTTACTCATTAATTATCATCCTTTCTTTTGTATCTCACAATCTTCTGCATAAATATATGATGGAGAATATATATTTTTTTGTTTAATCCTATACATACCCTCATTATCAATATGTTTTATAACTTCAAATATTTCTCCAATCTTATCTGCATACCACATTGTAGGTATTTTTGATTTAATTATTTTTACTTTCATGTTATTTATTCTCCTTATTATTCTCAGCCCATTTTATTGACGCTTCAACAAATTTATTTACTTTCTCCATAGTTCTTGTATGTTCTAAAAAACATGCTATCATACAACTAAAATATCCTAATGCAAAACCCCAAAGCAATGACATACCATCCATATCATTCTCTCCTTTCTAATCTAATAAAAGTAACTTTTTATCTGGTTTAATAAAAATATAGTTACATTGAATTATTATAATTTTAAACTATAATAACTTTCTCATTTACATGAGCAACAAGATTTTATTCAAATCTAGGCAGTCAATGTCTGCTTCTACTACTTCTGCATATTAATAAATTAACATGCTATACGTAGATACTTTAGGGGTTTAGGGGTATTTACTTTCTGATTAGTATATTTTTTATAGATATTCATTGCTCCTACAATATCTCTGTGTTGAATATAATTACAAATAGGGCAAATATAATTACGATTAGTAGGTTTATATTTATTCCCACAAGCAGGACAAGTCTGAGAAGTATATGCTTCTGAAATAAATATCAATTTAATTCCTTCATTTTTTAATTTATACTCTAACATATTTATTAATTTACCATGTGTCCATTGAACAAGTTTTTGTTTTAACCCCTTTTTTCTATGTGTATTTTTTAGATTTAAATTAAAATTGGTTAAATCTCCAATTATAACAGTAGTTATTTGTTTCTTAATACACCATTCTACAAATTGTTTAGATATTTTATGAAAACAATTTCTTTTCTTAGTATTGGTTTTACTACATAATTTTCTAATTGTTTTTCTTATTTTATTATATTGTCTACTATTTTTAGTGCATTTACTGAGTTTTCTTTCTAGTTTTGCGAGTTCTTTATTTTGAAATCTTTGTATACTTCTGATCTCCCTACCTGTAATTATTAAATTATTCCCATTACCATCAATAGTGGTAATAGCATGGATTTCTCCAAGATCAATTGCACAAATATTATCCCCTATTGGTATAATTTCTTTTTCTTCCCAATAAATAAGAGACAATTTTAAAACCTTATCAAATATTAATTCAATTCTTACTAAATTTTGAGGTATATTTTTTGCTTTGATTTTTAAAGGATTTTGTCTTTTTTTATCTTTATCAGGCATAGTAAAAGATATTATATTTTTTTCATAATCTGTTTTAAATATCATATAATCCCACAAAGTATTATAATATTTCTTTTCTTTATAAGGAAACTTTTCATCAGTTCTACCACTATTTCTTGCTTTTTTAATATTATGACAAGCAGTTAAATATTTTGCTATTATAATTTGAATGATATGGGCAGTAATAATATTACTAAAACTACCTTTAATTCTATCTTGTAAATATTTTCTATTAGGATATTTCTCTTCTGTTTTCCATAATTCTTTTGATAATCTTAAACACTCATTCCAGACTCTTGCTGATTCTTTATTACATTGATAAAAATAATCCATTTCTTCTGATGAACATTTGAGAGTTACTAATTTAGTTTTAAATATTTTCATATATTTAATTCACCTCCTTTCTAAATTATTATATCATATAGTTTATATTATAGCAACATTATAATATAATGAAACTATATTTTTATTGCCTATATTTCTTCGGCTTCATCAATAATATATTCGATCATTTTATACATTTTCTTACTCCAAGGATCTTCAAGACTCCTATTTATAAAATTAATGATTCCATCTTTATTTTCTTTAAAAACTTCAGGAATTCTTTTTTCATGAGTATAAGTACCTAATGCATAATTATAGATACTGTTACCACTACAAAAATCTAACATCTCACAAGTAAAATGATGCAACCATTCATTTGATCCACTATAACTACAAATTAAATTCTTCTTTCTGTAAATAATATTACTTGCTTTTGAAGTTAATTGAAAAACTCCATACTCTGTATTAAAATACATATATTTATTAATTTCAATTATATTATTTTCCATTATTACCATCCTTTCTCAATACAATAAAACAGAATTTTTATTGTTTATTTAAAAGCTACAGTTATTTTCTTAGTTATAAATTTTAGAACTGAATCTCTGCACGACCTAAAGGTCGGCAGGTTCTTATATACTAATAAATTTCTTCTATACTCTCATTTATAGGCATAATATTTCTTCTATAAACTACAACATATAAACACTAATTATTTTCCATAAGACTTTTATTGCCAAAGATTCCATTGAATCCATTAACGACAATATCAAGCCCGATTCTCGACTTGTTTTTACTTTTTAAATTACATTCCTTAATGCTTGACTTAATTTTATACTTCTCATTCTTTTAATCTCAATATCATGTAACTGTTTAAAATTATCAAAAGTTTCAAAACATAAATTCCTATTAATACTACTTAGATTATCTTCCACATTCATTATAAGGAAACTACTGTATAGATCTCTTTGAATCATATATTCTCCAAAATCATTCCATCTTTCTGATAAATCTTTCTTTATAAATAAGTCTTGAATATGATTATATTGACTTGCTTTCACATTCCATGTATCAATCTTTTTTAACTTTTTATCATCCCATTTAAGTTTGTTTCCTAAAATGGTAAGAAACATACTTGGTGCTTTATTTGCTAAAGATTTTCCGAATCTTTTCTTTTTATTGAATTTGCCTGTCTTTTTATTAATAGTAGTTTTCTTTGCTCTTACCTGTAAACCCTTATAGTTCATTGTTTCAACTTTTATATCATTACCTAAAGTTAAAATATAATTAGCTAATTTATTATGAGATTGCTTCCTAATCTCTCGTTGTTTTCGTTGAATTTCTTTTAATTCCATTTGAGTTTTAATATAATTATTACTTTTAATCCATTTGGATTTATCATTAATATTTATTGTACCATCTTTATTGTATTTATTAAGATTATTTGAACGTCTTGACCTATGCATTTTTCTTTGTATTTTTCGCTTTTGATTTTCAATATTATTTACTTCTGGTGCTAATTCTAATAGTTTAACTTCATCCTTACAACAAATGCCTAAACTTTGAGTACCAATATCTAAACCAACTTTACCATCATTAATATAATGTTTAATTTCACCAGTATCTTTGTTTATTTTTAAAGTAGGAATACCTTCTAAAATCAATTGAATATAGTAGTGATATTTTCCTTTAATTACTTCTCGTTTAATACGACAATACTTAATTTTATTACTTAGTGCTGTACGAGCATACATATCATTTTTATCAATAATCACATGTATCTTTAATCCTGCAAATAATACAACATTATCTCTAAACCTAATACCTTGTTTATTAGATTTTCCTTCAATAGAATTTAATTCACCATACATTTTATATTTAATCTTATTTGCTTTATGAAATATTAATCCTTGAAAAGCATTAAATGATCTTGTGGCAATCTTTTGAACAGTCATAGCATCTATATTATAATACTTACCCATTGGTTTAACAAAATTATGAAGTGAATATTCTGTTAAATTATATTTCTTGTTTAATTCACTAAATATTTTATTTCGATCCTTACCTTTATATTTACAATTTTTTTGATATTCTTTCGATTCTCTCATATGATTATATCTTTTATATAACTCATTAATACAGGCATTATAAATTCTTCTGCATTTTTCAAAGTTCTTGTCTAAAATATCTTCTTGAAATTTCTCTGTTTGTAATGGAAGAGTTAAAACAAAATTGGACATCGTATCCACCACCTTTCTTTATTAATTATATAATATAAATATAAATATGACAATATTATTTGCCTTGATTTTTAATATATTGTTTAACTATATCCAATGATACACTACCAACAGTGCTTACAAAACTACTTCTGCTCCAAAACTGCCCACCCCATAATTTTGTTTTTCTTATATATGGAAATTCTTCAAATAACATATAAGCAGTAATTTGTTTTAATACTTGAATACATTTCATAACTCCGTATCTAGGATTGCAATTAATAATCATATGAACATGATCTTTATCTGTTTCAATTTCTTTTATAATAAAATCATGTGCTTTAGCTATTTCTAAACATATTTCTTTTAATCTTTCAGACACTTTACCAGTTAATATTTTATGTCTGTACTTAGGACAGAATATTACATGATAGCAACATTTAAACACTAAATGTTCAGATGAATAATAAGATTTATTTTTGCGATAAATGTTAATTAATTATCATTCCTTTTCTACGCACAAGCTAAAGCTTGGCGGCTATGTCCCGCAAGGTATATTATTAAATAACTTCTTAAATGCTTCTCCAACTTCTTTAGCACTATGTTGAGGCGGATGCACATATACCGTTTTCCCGCTAGATAATTCTAACCATCCATAATAACCATGAGACAGTGCTAAAATATACTCATAATCATCTGGATTGGTTTTTGCGAATTCTTCTATTGTTTTTATTTGTTCTTTTGTTAATTCAATGTTATTCATATTTACTCCCTTATAAAATCACAGTTTTATTGAATTTAATCCCACCAACCATCAATGTATTTACATATATTATTCCAGAACAATTCTTTCTCTTTTTTGTCTAACTCTGATAATTCATCAAGTGTTTTTGTAAATCCTTTGTTATCCCAATTCTCTGTCCAAACTGTTTCATCTATAATTCGTTTCAATAAATCTTTACATTCTTTAATTTGTTTTGCGTATTCTTTTGCATCTACTGAACAAGTATTATCTGAGTCAAAGAATTTTTGCATATTTTCAAGTTTAAAATATATAGCATCATATAAATACCCAAAATCAAAATCTCTATCTTCCCAAATAATTTTACGCCACTTAATAAAGTTTTTTATTCCTCTTTGAATATCCCATAATTTATCACCTATTCTTGTATTCCAAAACCAAGTAGATATAATATTTTGTTTATTAGGTGGTTCTATTTCTTTACAATTGATCATTGTATAACTCTCCTTTATATTATCAATATATTATTTTGTACTACATAATCCACATCTCTTACTTCCCAATGTTGTGTTATTTTCCCACACTTAGGACAATATAAATCTTTAATATGCCCTCTCTCCCTTTGATGTTTTATTCTAGGGATTGGAAAATTAGATTTGCATATTATACATACACAATCTGATATTCTTACATTTTTCATGAACTTTGGCATAGTAATTACTTCCTTTTATTAAAATCTATTATTTATTCCCAATCTTCACAATCTGGAATTATAATTTCTGTATCATATATTTCTCTTAATTCTTCGATTCTTTGATACAGTTCACAATTTCTTTTTATATTACAACTATAACATCTACTATATTGACTCATAATTTATTCCCTCCAACCAGATAAAATCGAATTTTTATTATCTACGATAATTATGATTTAACATGTATCCATTCCATTTATTCCAATTATTTTTACTTTTTTCCAACTCATTTTCTAAATATATTTTTCTTTTATTTTCTTCTTCATATCTTGCAACTGTATCTTTAGCATATAGTACTAAATCATTTTTATATATTTTCTCAAAATCATTTTTATCCCATCTTCTTTTATAGATTGTTTTAAATCTATAAAAGCTGAATATCTTTTCTTTAATCTGAACCTCACAAACCCATTTATACCAACCACAAGCTATATGTTCTAAATATAATTTAACTTGATATGAATTATTTTCTGTTATCACTGGATATTTCTTCATATTATTCCCAACCTGATAACATATCTAATGCTTCTTCAATTTCATCATCAAGAGGAAAGTCAAGTTTGCAAACCCATTCTAAAATTTCTTCAATATCTTCATCATTTCTAAAAATTTGCTCAACTTGATATTCTAAACTTTTTGTTTCTCCTTTTCTTATTCCACCCTTCCACTCACCATCAATATATATAAATTCTTCATCCCTAAAAGTTAATATTGATCTTACTCTACCATCTTCATAAATTTTTTGAAATTTAGCCATTTAATAATCCTTCTTTCTAATATAATTACTTTTAATATATTATCGTAATGCTTGAAATTCACAGTTTTTATTTTCTTCACATTTAATAACTTCATCCATATCATTTTTCTTTTTACATATTTCTATGTGACAACAATTGTTGCAACATTCTTTAATAATGTAATTATTTATAGTATTTATTCTATGATAATATTCATATACTTTATTTTTGAGATTTTCTATTTCTTTTACATCAAATTCTCTTCTCTTTTTTAACCATTCAACATCTGCTTTTAATTCTTTTATTTTATTAAAAAATAACATTTATTTAATCTTTCTTTCCAATATAATTATTTTTTATTTCATTTTTAATTTCTTCTTTTGCTTTATTAATACATATTTCAAACCAACAATCTTCCTGTTTAAATTCTCCATTACAAAATTGACATTTAGGCAAATCATAATCATAAATTGCAGGACATTCTGCAAATGTTTTACATGCTATTAATAAGGCTCTAGTAAGAACAACTGGATTAGTTTCTAATTCCATTAATCATCTTCCTCCGTATTTTCTTCAATTTCAAAACCTTCTGGATGATATTGTAAAGAATAAATTATCCTACCTTTAAACAATTTATTATCTTTACAAATATCTTTAGGATAATGATAAGTTTTATATTCTAATCCACAACAATTAGAATATGATACTCCATGTGTTAATCCCCATGTTAAAAAAACATCTTTATTTCCACATAACCAACATCCATTATTAAATTCATTTTTAGAGTCTAAATATTTATTAAGATATTCATCCATTAGTTTTATATTTTCTTCTGTTTCAATAAAATCTTTAGGTAAGTATCCATACTCTTTTAATTTTAAGTATGTCATCTTTGGTAATTTCATTTTTTTTACTTCTTTTAATCTTTGTATTATTTCTTCTTTTCCCATTTCTTCTTGTTCCATTATATCTTCCTCCATTTACAATTTTAATCTAATAAAATCTCTGTTTTAATGTATAATATTATTTATTTGTAACTGTTTAAAAACATTATAATCACATATTGCAAATACTAAATTCCCAACACATTGTAATATAATTGCTCCAATAATCCATTCTACTTGTAAATAACTCAATAATACTGCTAACCCACCACCACATGCTGTAGCCCATGATCCTATTGATTGTCTTAATACTTGAAAATCAGTAAGTTTGTCTTTAGAGAGAGCATTATTTAAAATATCTGACATAATAGTTATCCAAATAACTACAGCAAAAGAATTTAACACAGTAATTCCTAAAAACCTTATATTAGCATCATTTAAACCAAAATAATTAACTATAATCATTACTATCACATCTGTAATCATTACTAAAGCTAAATATTTTTTAAATATAATTCTACGTTTTTGATCTTTTAATATAGTTTGTGTTATAGCACAAAATATTGTAGTTAATAAAGTAGATATAGTATAAATAGTTGGAGAAACTAATTTAATAAAATGTAGTTGTACAAATGGACTAGTTAAAGCGAATATAAAAGACATCATTGCTTCGCTAGAAAGCATTAAATATTTTGTAGTTATTTTCATATTTTTATTTTACATCTCTCCTTTCTTATAAAACCACTCTTTTATTTGTTAAAATTAAAGTAATTCCCTTATTCTTTTCATTCCTAATATCATTTCTGACATTATTGGATTATATTTAGCAAATTCAATTTCTTTATCAATAATTGCATATATTTCGACAGGACTATAATAAGTATTCTGCATTAAACAAATATTACAACTGCAACCACAACAATCTTTTGTTTCTCCTCTTTCTTCCGTCTCTAAACATTCATCTGAATCTTTATTTTGTTGTTCATTCATAATTAATCTCCTTTAACTTCTATTTCCAGTATTATCCCACATACCCAATTCTTCTAAAGCATCTTCTATTTGTTCTTTAAAATCCTTTTCAGATATTTCATAATCATCCAAAAATTCATCTAAAGGCAAATTTTTTGACACCCACATATATACCCATTCTGCAATACCCTCTACTGAATACCCTTCTACTTTACATTCTCCTAATGGTTGTAATATACCATTAAGATGATGTGCGAAATTATCAGCCCCAATAAATATTTTATTTCCCTTTTTTACTGTTGTTTTCTTCCCGAATACTCCCTCTAACTCCATATCTTCTTTACTTGTAAGAATTTGACCAATATTATATTTTTCCATCCTCATTCTCCTCTCAAATAAAAGTTACAATTTATTGGGTTTTCTACCCAACTTCATAAATATTTTTTTCATTGATTACAATGAATTTCTTATCTTTCTTAATCAACTTTGCTCCTTCTTCAACTACTGAACATGGAA
>Ga0172381_10003961_pt1 | contig 15477 bp, 38 predicted proteins | sample Leawel6488metaG_FD_119754 | JGI IMG/M metagenome (GOLD analysis project Ga0172381, IMG submission 119754) | Leachate microbial communities from a municipal landfill in Southern Ontario, Canada - Leachate well 64-88 metaG | ecosystem: Engineered > Solid waste > Landfill > Unclassified | place...
ATGGTCGCTTGCACCTCGCGCCCATCGGCGGAACGGGTGGGCGGGTCATAGACGACGGTGGTGCGCCGCGTGAGCATGGTCACTCCTCGTCGTCGACGGGCAGGGGTGGGAACCGGTAGAGCTGGTGGCGCTCGGCGACCCACAGCAGGAACCAGTACTTGCCCCGGCGCCAGGTCTCCTCGCACTCGGCGTGGAAGCGGACCGGCGGGTAGCCGATCGTGTCGGCGATCCGTTCGCGATCGCGGGGGTTGGGCAGGTGGTAGACCGCCACCAGGTCGGACTGGGCGAGCACGAGCGGGTCGACGTTGACCGGTCGCGGGCCGTCGAACAGGCCCGTGGCCACGTAGTGGCTGTTCTGCTGCAGTAGCCGGCGCATCTGCGGGCCGGCCGACTGCGCGGACGGCATGAACTCGGCCACCTCACCGCACCAGACCAGCCCGTGGTGGGCCTGCGGGTGCAGGACCATGCCGATGGCGCGGTCCAGGTCGTCGGTGTAGGTCGGCGAGCCCGGGTCGGCCCGGTAGTGCAGATTCCGGTACCTGGGCCGTTCACCCTCGAGGTGGCCGGCCGGGTCGGCCGGCCACCTCGAGGGCAGCGGCGGGGTGATCCGCTCGGCGTCCGGGCCCGGGTCGGCGTCACCGTTGACGTCGACGCACAGCTTGTCCCACGGGTAGGACCGGAACAACCGCCGGTTGAACGTCGACTTGCCCGACCGCTTGCGGCCCCACGCCGAGATCAGCATCGGCGTTGACGGGTCGAGCACCGGCAGGTCGTCGTCGGCCTCCGCCGTCGGCGCGACCGTCCTGCTGACCGGGGTCCGCTCAACCACCTCAGAGCCCGTAGCGGGACGTGCCGGGGCCTGCCGGCGCCGCAGGCGCGGGCAGGTCTGCCGGCGGCTCCTGGGGCTGCTCGCGGCTCTCGTGGCCGGCGACGGCGGGCTCTGCCGGTGCCTGGGGCTGCTCGAGCGCCTGCCGGCGCAGCCGGTACATGGTCCGGGCCTTGTCGAGCTGCTTGAACAGGTAGACCGCGATGCCGATGCCGGCGGCGATCAGGTCCCCGACGTCGGGGTTGTTGAACTCCCCGAGCTCGCCCATGTGGCGGTGCGCGGCCTCGGCGAGCGGGTCGCCGATGTTCTCGGCGTCGTCGTCGTCCGCACGCCACAGCTCGGCCTGCTGGGCGGCCCGGTCGCGGGCCAGGCGGTCGTGTGCCAGGTCGCCGAGCGCGATCACGGCCCGGCGCGTAGCCTCGCGGATCTTGGGCTTGGCGAACGGGCTCGAGTTACCTGAGGATGCCGTCGAGGAAGTCGGGCGGCTGGGGCTCGGCGCGGCGGGGTCCTCGTCGCTCGTGGTGTCGTCCTCGGAAGAGGAGTCCGCCTCGGGCTGGCTCGGGCTCGGGTCGACCGTCGGCTCGGCGAACGCCAGTGGTCCCGTCGGTCGGGTCGGGGTCGGGGGGATCAGTGCGTCGGTCGGGCTCGGCTGGGGGCTCGGACTCCGGTCCTCCAGCTGGGGGACGGCGCTTCGGCTTCGGTCGGCCATAGGACTTCACCTCTCGTACGCGGTAGGGGTCGTCGGGTTCGTCGGTCGCAGGTGTGGTGCCGGCCGGCGGCGCCGGGACGTCCAGCGGCACCCGGCGGGCCCGCACGGTCAGGTCGCACCCGGGGGCAGAGCAGGGGCCGGCCCAGGTGACCCGACCCGGTGCGGTGCGCGTCTCGGTCGTGTGCCCGGCGCCACAGGTGCCCCGGACCCGCACACCCGAGTGAGTTCGTTTCCCGCCCACAGCGGTAAGTTCACCTGCAACCCCCCCCGTTCACGCAAGTGAACGTCCCGACACGACGACCACGAAAGCGCAGGTCAGGCATGGGTTCCCCGGTGCTCACCGACATGAAGCCCCGACTCGAAGCTGCCGCGGCCGCGATCACCGATGCCCGAGAGGTCCTCGAGGACCTGATCGCCCAGCGCGACACCCTGATCGTGACCGCGGTCGACAACGGGATGAGCCAGCGGGCCGCCGCCGGCGCCGCCGGGATCTCGGTGCCCCGGGTCGTGGCGATCCTGGCCGACTCCCAGCCCGAGGGCTAGGCGATCCGATGCCGGGCCCGGTCGTCGACCATCGCCCGGATCGCTTCGGGCCGCACCGCGACGTAGCGCTGGGTCGTGGCCACCGATGCGTGCCCGAGCAGCTCTTGGATCGCGCGCAGGTCGTGGGTGGCGTCGTGGAGCTCGGTCGCGCAGGCGTGGCGGAGCATGTGCATCGTCACACCCTCGGGTAGCAGCCGCCCGACCAGTCGCCCCACCCACCGGGCCGACAGGTGCCCGTGGTCGGCGCCGGGAAACGCCCACCCGAACGGCAGCTCGCGCAGCGCGCGGGCCAGGTCGGTCGGCAACGGCACGTCCCGGTTGCGTGAGCCCTTGCCGTGCACGTGCAGCGTCCACCCCAGCAGGTCCCGGGTCAGGTCGCCAGAGTGCACCTGGGCGACCTCGCAGCGGCGCAGGCCGACGTCGTGGGCCAGGCGGACCATGATCCACACCCGCGGGTCGGCCTCGCCGAGTGCGACCGCCACGGCCTGGCTGGGCGCCGGCCGCGGGTCGGGCTTGGCCGGCGGGATCTCGGGCAGCAGCACGGCCACGTCTCGGTCGGTGCGCTCGGTGGCCACGGCCCACCGCCAGAACCCTCGCAGCGACGCACGGTAGGACCGGCGGGTCTCCGACTGCCACCGTTGGGTGCCGGTCCACGTCAGCAGGTCGTCCAGCGTCATCGCCCACGGCCCCACCGGACCCGCCCACGCCGCCAACCGCCGCAGGTGGTAGGTGCGCAGCCCGATCGTCTGCTCAGCCCGCCCCGCCGCCCGCAGAGCCGTCTCCCACGCCTGGATCTCCGACCGCCAACACTCGTCGCCCTCAGTGATCACGCCCGCGCAGTGTGGCAGCGGACGGGCCAGACGTAGCGCCGCCACGACGCACTCAGCGCCGCGACCGGGCGCCGACCTCGACCACCGTCAGCCCGTGAAGTCCGGCGGCGCCTCGGCCGCCTCGGCAGCCGGAGCGAACTCCCACCCGCCGGCACCGTTGGGCGCCCCGCAGTTGGGCTGGTCCGGCTCCGGGCACCCCAGCGGGTCCGGAACCGGGTCGACTGCCCCGCCGAGCGCACCCGACAGGGCCAGGACCAGAGCCACGGCGCGGATCATCGGGGCCACCTCCCGGCTCGCTCGAGCACCTCGATCGCGTAGGTGAACCACGCGACGGTATAGAGCTCGCGGTGCGCGACGACGTACTCAGCCTCGGCGGTGGTCATCGCCGGATCTCCCTCGGATCGAACGGCTGCGGGCCGGCGGCGGTGCCGATGGCAACGGGTCCGAGGACCGAGGTCGCGTCGAGGATGGCGCCGAACGCGGCCTTGGCCGCCGCCTCACGCTCGGGCGTCGCGGTCGCGCACAGGAAGCACACGTCGGCCCCGCCGGGACCGTAGGGCCGCAGGTCCGCCTCGGTGTCGGGTGCTCCGCAGTAGTGGCAGGTCCCGCGCATCAGGAGTTCACCAGCTCGTACGCCCGGGTGCCCGCGCCCAGCCTCACCGCGCCGAGCCACTCCTCCCACGTGGGGAGCACGGCCGCGAAGTTGTACACCCGGCCCTCGGTGCCGGTCCACTCTGCGAAGACGGGCCCTCCGGTGCTCCGGGCGAGCGTGGGCGACCCGGGTGCCCGGGGAGGAGCGATCGCGAGGCCTTGGTCCGTGGCGATCGCGTCAGCGGTCGCCCGAAGGCGTTCGACGACGGTGGCCGTGGGCCACCACGAGCACCATCCGAAGGTCCCGCCGTAGCCGCAGAGCACAACGACGCCGGCGGAGGGCGCACCCGGCGACGTCGTCATGACGACCTCGGCGACGTCGCTCAGCGCACCGTTCCCGCGGGTGCTCATGCGACCACCGCCGACCGGTCCTCGAGCGACGACGGCGCCACGATCTCCGTCGGTTGTGGGTTGGCGTCGGGGCGGTGAGACCGTTGGGCGATGCGGTCCCTCACGTCGGCGATCCCGGCGATCACGACCTCCTCCGGGACGTAGTACGCGACGTAGCCGAGGAGGTAGCAGATATCGCCCGTTTCCGGGTGCAGGTCCCGGAAGGCCTCGCGGATGAGGTCTCCGGCGCGGCTGCTCATGCGACCACCGCCGACCGGTCCTCGAGCGCGGGACGCCGGCGCGCACGCTCGGCCGCCAGGTCGACCACCGGGGTCGAGGCTCCAAACCAGCGGGTTCGGGGTTCGAGTCCCTGATGGCGCACCAACTCCGTGAGTAGCGATCCCGGCGTCATGCCGAGCACCTCCTCGACCCTCTGGACGTCGTCGAATGTCCAGGGGGTTCTTTCGCGCCACCGGTCGGACACTGCCTGCTGTGACAATTCGAGCAGCGCCGCCAGCCGCTGCTGGGTGACTGCTCGTCGGGCGGCTTCGGCTCTGATCGCTGCCGCGACCAGGGCGGAATAGGCCACCGCGGTCTCTGTCGTCTGTGTCGTCTGTGCGTTCATGGCGTAACCGTACCGCGCGACGCGGTGTTTCGGCGGGCGACGCGGCCACGCGTTCTGGCGTGTCGAGTTTCGCGGGACTGCAATGTGCGGTACTCATACGCTATGAGCACATACGCTATGAGCAGCCTCAATCAAGCGACCGCGGCGACAATCCACGGACTCCTCACCCGTGGAGGTCTGCGGCAGGTTGACGTGGCGCCGGCGCTCGGGCTCTCGCAACAGGCGGTGTCCGACCGGCTCCGGGGTCGGACTCCCTTCACGCTGGTCGACCTGGAGCGGCTCGCTGACCTGTTGCAGGTCGACGTGCGCGTGCTGGTTCAGCCTGGGTCGGTCGAGCCGGTCGGGGCGACGGCATGAGCCCCGGGCGGCGCCTGCTGGCGCCGGTGGGGGAGTTCTTCCGTGTCGCTGACGTGACCCGGGCGGCTCTCGTGGCCGGCGAGCCTGCCCCGGCGCCGCGGTGCCCGCGCTGTGGTCGACAGCCCCGCCATCGTCACGACTCCGACAGCCCCGGGCAGGAGCGCGTCCCTGACCGGGGTGTGCTGCTGGGGCGGATGCAGCGCGATCTGCTGGGGCTGTGCCTCGAGGCGCCGCGCTGGTGGGCGCCGGGCCGGTTGTCGATCGCGCTGGTGGATCTGGGATGGCACCGGTGACCCGCGGGGCGGGGTGGAAGTCGACTGAGCGGCGGGCGCGGCGTGGGCGTGTGTGCGATGGGTGTGGTGGGCGGATCTTGCCCGCTGAGGTCTACGTCGAGCACAAGGCGCCCCCACACGCCCGGGGCCTGGACAACGACGTGTGGGTCACCAAGGTCGAGTGCCGGGCGTGCGCGGGCCGGCTGGGCCGGCTCTCGGACAGCCCACCGGAGGACTTCATGGTCCCGCTGTTCGAAGACCCGGCGATCGCGTGAGCTCCCGCCGTCGCGACTTCCTGATGGTGCGCGGTGTGGGCACGGTCGACTACCCGGTCGACTCCCGTCATCCGATCCGGTCCGTTGACCGGTACCTGGCCCGACTCGTCGAGTGGCGTCGACAGACCGGAGGCCCCCAGCATCCCGACGTCGACCGGTTGCTCGACGCCCGCCTGATGCTGATGTCGGGGTGGGGCCGATGAGCCCGACCGGGTACGTGGTGATGGCCCAGCTGGTCGAGATCCTCTGCGATGCCGACGCTGCGACCGACGAGCTGCGTCTGCGAGCTGGGCTGGCCGCCGGCGTCGACGGCCTACCGATGCTAGTGCTGGCGTGATCCGCGCGGTGGTGCGGTTCGTGTTCTACACGCTGTGCGCGGCCGTGGTTCCCGCGGTGACGGTGCTTGCGGCGTGGTGGTCCTCATGACCTCCGTCGTGGTCGGGGTGGGGTGAGGCCGGGCCCAGCAGCCAACGTCCCTGAAGACCTGCGACCCGCTCTCGGGCGGGACTTTGTCATGCCCGGGGGCGGGTTCCGGGTGCGGGTCTCGCGTCGGCGGGAGACCCGGGCGCCGGTGGTGGTCCGGGCCATTCCCGAGGGCGCGTCGCGCGCCCCGTCTCAGGTGGCGTTCCTGGACGCGGTGCGGGCGTGCCCGGCCCTGGACCGGTTGCGCGGTGATGGGCGGACGACGGTCCTGGAGGTGGCCCGCCACCTGGCGTTGTGGGCCGACTGGGACTCGATCACCTCACGGCCCACGTGGGCGGTGCTGGTCGAGCGCACGGGCCGGTCGCGGGCGACGGTGGCGCGCGCCCTGGCCGTCTTGCGCCGGACCGGCCTGGTCGGGGTGGTGGCCACGGGCCGGTCGGCCGGGTTCCAGACCGCGGCCCGTGACTCGGGGGCGGCGGAGGCCGCCGTGTACGTGCTGTGCGTGCCCTCGCCGCTGGTGCCTGTGGATGAAGATGAGACCCCCACGGATTCATCCGTGGTGAGTGGAACTCACCCCCCGCACGCGCGAGGCGAGCAACCGCCAGCGGAGCCGCTGCGCGGCCGTCTTTCGGCGCCTACGGCGCCCGGCGCGCCGAGTCAGGCCGGTGAGGAGGGCCGTTGGCGTCCGGCGGACCAGCTGGGGGCGGGTTCACGGCGCAGGGACGACAGGATGGCGCCGGCCCTGGGCGTGTCAAGGGCCCTTCGTGACCGGGCACCGGCGTTGCGAGGCATCTCCGAGCGGCACGTGGCCTGGGTGGTGCGTGACTTCGTCGAGGCCGGGTGGTCGGCCGGTGAGCTGCTCACCGCGATCGACCGTCGACCTGACGGTCGTGCCTGGCCCCACGACGGCGCCACGGGCATCGACCCGCACAACCTGGGTGCGTGGCTGGGCTGGCGGCTGTCGGCCTGGCGCGACGGCTCCGGCGCGGTGGCGCCCTCTCCGGGCCAGGTGTCGGCCGCGGCCGCGCGGCAGCGGTTCGCCGAGCAGCTGGCCGCGCGTGCACGGTGGCGGGCCGAGGCCGCCGAGATGGCCGCGGCCCGTGAGCGATCGAGCCCGGGGCTGGACGAGGTCCACCGAGGCTTGGACGAACTAGCCCAGCGGCGCAGGGCCCGCCGGCGTGGCGACGACCGGGTGCCGTGAGGCTTCCCGTGTCCCAGATGAGCACGCCGGCCCTGGCCCAGCGGCGCGTGGAGCTGATGCGGGCCCGCCGTGTCCTGGACGTGGAGCTGGCCCGGGTGACCCGGGCCCTGCTCGAGCGCCAGGCCGGGCCCCGGCACGCGCCGATCACCCACGGGGCGGCCGGGTTCAAGCGTGGCTGCCACTGCCCGAGGTGCCGGGCGGGCAAGGCCGACGAGAAACGTCGCGAGCGGGCCAACCGGTCCGACGGCGCCAACCGAAGGGACACCTCATGAGGATCACCAGGTGGATCGTGGCCGGCCTGATCGCCGGCGCGCTCGCCCAGCTGCACATCATCACCGTGCGCCAGGCCTACGACGTCGGCCAGCTCGTCGGCATGACCCGGTGCACGCCCGGGATGCCCGAGCGTCCGAGGGATTCACGCGGGTGAGACCAGGACGAATGTCGGGACGCTCGCTTGACCCGACACGCCAGGGCTCTCACGGTGAGCATGTCGATCCGAGGAGGGACCGTGAACTGGAAGAACCTGCTGCTGACGGCCGGCGTGGCGCTCGTCGTCGTCCTGGCCTACGAGAAGTCCAAGGGCCAGGCCGGCCTCAAGATCGCGCCCTGACCCATGCGGGCCCCGCGCCAGGCGATGTTCTGGGTCGCCGTCGGTGGCGTCTCGGTCATCGCCACCACGTTGTTCAACCTCGCCACGGACGCTCTGTCGAGCCGCGGCCTGCAGACCTGGAACGCCTACAACACCCGGAGGAACGGCTGAGATGGTCCCCACTGTCACCCGCGCAACCTCGGCGCCTCAGGTCACCATGCAGGGTGTGGCCGTGCCTGCCGAGTCCGTCAACCCGACGGAGTTCTTCCGCCGGACCCGCCGCCACACGGCGACCGAGTCCCAGGCGAGCTACGACTCCGACGACCCGCAGCCGACGATCACCTTCCCGCTGCTGCGCTCGGACATCCTCGCCGGGATCACCATCCGCTTCGTCGGGTCGCTGACCACCGTCGACGGCACCGGCGCCGTGGCGACGACCCGCCGGTGGATCTACGACATGATCAAGGCCGCGCGGTTCTCCGCCAACGGCGTGTCGAACCTGGTGAACGTCTCGGGTGCGAAGCTCAAGGCCCGTGAGGTGATGAAGAAGGGCGACCTCGACGACCGCGGCGTGTCCCGCGTCATCGCCGGCGCCACGGTGACCCAGGGCACCTTGTCGATGGCCTCGGAGTCGTGGGGCGTCGGGTCGGCCGAGACCGCGATCGCAGACGCCACCTACGACATCGACGTGGTGTGGCAGGTCCCGGTCGCCGAGGACGAGATCGACCTCGCCGGCGCGATCTTCCTGGCCACCTCGAGCACCGACCTGTCACTGTCGATCGACCTGGCGACCCCGGCCGAGCTGTTCGTCCTGACCGGCGACGCCGCGGTGTCGCTGACCGGCAGCTTCCAGATCGAGTCCACCAAGTACTCGATCCCGATCGCCGGCGGGCAGATCGTGGTGCCCGACCTGTCGCTGTTCCACAGCCTGATCCAGTCGCGGACCACCGCGATCTCCAACGCCGAGAACGAGCCGGTGATCGTCGGGTCGGGCGCCGGCCAGTCGCTCCTGCGGATCTTCTGGCAGGTGTGGAACGGTGCCGGGACCGCGGCTACCCCGCTGGCCCAGACCGACACCAACTTCGGGCTGCAGGCCTGGCGGTACGGGTCGAACGAGACCCCCGACCGCATCGTGTCCGGCGCCCGGATGCGGCAGAAGGCCGAGCGGTTGACCAACTGCGACATCGGCGGCCAGTACGGGTTCGCCCTGATCGATTTCGCATCGGAGAACGCTTTCAGGGATGTGGTCGACCTCGGGACGACCGCGGAGTTCCGCCTGGTCGCCACGATCGCGGCCGGCGTCTCGTTGGCCTCCCCGGGGCTGGAGTACGTCACCGAGAAGGTCTACCTCTCCGGCAAGGCAGCCTGAGGCCGTCACGATGGCTCCCACCAGCTGGACCGTCCCCCCGGCCGGCGCCCGCTACGGGCTGTCGGCCGGCGGGGCGGCCACCGCCCAGCAGACCGAGACGAGCTCGATCCTGGCCCCCTCGGCCGCCGACCAGCGCGCCAGGGACTTCTGGCACCCGGACTCCCCACTGTTCTGGTTCGCCGGCCTGGCCGCGGTCACGTTCGGCCTGATGGCCGTCTCGACCAACGTCCGGGTCGGCAAGACCAAGGCGTCGGTCTCGCTCGGCAAGGCCTGAGAGGACCCCACGTGGCGTTCGCCGCACCCGCAGCACGAGCCGTCGCCGGCAAGGCGACCGGCCGCGCTGCGGTGCGCACGGGCGCCAAGGCGACCGGTGCCAAGGCGATCGGTGCCAAGGCCACCACAGCGACCGGTCGCGGCCGGCAGCTGCTCGCTGAGGGCAAGCCCCGCGACGACGTCGCCCGGATCATCCGCGACGAGTTCGGATCCAGCCTCTCCGAGGCCCGGTCCGTGCTCCCGCCCACCGAACCGAAGCCACCCGCTGAGCCCGACCGGCCGGGGGACGGGCCCTCCCCCTCCGGCCGGTCGGCACCACGGGCGAGCAGCGGGGCCGGTGCGACCGTGGGCGGGTTCATCCTCGGGACCCTCGCCTGGGTCGTCGGGCTCACGTTCCTGCGGTCCGGACCCGAAGGGGTGCTGGTGCTGCTGCGCGCGAAGTTCCTCAACCAGACGGCAGTCTCGCCCGGGGCACGCGGCAAGTCCGCCTTCGGGGCCGATGGCCGAGCCGGCGGTGGGGCCGGCGGCGGCGGCGGAGGGACACAGTGAAGGGTTCAGGCGCAGGCGGCGCCGTCCTGATGATCCTCGGGATCTGGGTGCTCACCCAGGTACTCGCCGGCCAGGCCCTCGAGCGGCTCGGGATCATCGGAGGTGCCTCGTGAGAGCCCTGACGTCCGCGCTGACCGCCGGCCTAGCCCTGATCGCACTACAGGCCGTGGTCTCCCGCGGCGGCGCCGGCCGGGTCGCCCAGGCCTTCGCCACCGTGCAGGCCTTCGTCGACCGGGCCCTGGACCCGACCGTGCCCGCCATCCCCGACCGTCGCACCACCACCACCGGCGCGCTCGTCCCACAGTCGTCGCCCGTCACCGGCCCGTCGCTGCCCGTCGCGGTCAGCGCGTGAGGAGGACCATGTGATCCGCAAGCTCGCGCAGTACGGGGCGGGGCTGATCGCCCTCTACCTCGTCGTGTACAACGCCGAGGGCGCCCGTCGGCTGATCTCCGAAGGAGCCGAGGGCGCCGTCGGCATCGGCAAGATGTTCCAGGGGCGTTGAGCGATGCCCCGGGCTCGTGCGATCAACGCCCGCGTCGTCGAGACCGTCGAGTACGGCCCCGACCCGCGCGGCTGGGCGCTGTTCGCGTCCCTGAACGCCACGGCCGCTCGGGTGCGTCAGGCCGCGCGCCGCGTGCTGGACCCCGTTGAGAGGTTCCACGGGTTCGCGATCGCCCCGCAGGGGTTCGCCGGTGGCGCGAACCTCGGGTCGGCCAGCCCGATCGCCAAGGACACCTCCACGCTGCCCGATGAGCGGGCCGCCGGTGTGCTGTCCTCCCCAGCGGAGACGATCTTCGCCCAGCGGCTCGCCCGGCGGGCCGGCTGATGAACCTCGCCCAGCTCAAGGCCACCCTGACCCGCAACGGCAAGCCGCTGGCGATCGCCGGTGCCGCCGGGGTCGCCGGCCTGGCCTGGTGGTCCTCGCGCCGCAAGACCACCACCACCTCGGCCGGCTACCCGGCCGACTCGAGCGCGGCCCCCTCCTACTACACGCCCGGGTCGGCCGGCACGTACGACTCGGGCGCCGCGGACACCTACAACGCGCTTCAACCACAGATCGAGTCCCTGTCCGGGCGGCTCAGCGACCTCGCCGGGCTCATCCCGGTCCCTGCCGAGCCGGCCGTGCCTGAGCCGGACACCACCGCCCCCGCCGTCCCGGGGTACCTGCAGACCACCGACCCGCGACGTCAGGCGATCATCACCAACTACCGCGAGATCCTCGGCCGGACGGACAACATCGGCCTGTCCGAGATCAACTTCTGGGACCGGCAACCGTTCGACCTCGCCGGCATCCGCCAGCGGTTCCTCAGGTCGACCGAGGCTCAGGGGCAGTGACGATGACCGACTCGATCGACTCCCAGCTGGGCGGGGTGGAATCCTGGGCGCGGGCGGCGGCCAACCAGCTCGCGGCAGCGTTCGGGCTGTCCACCGTCTACGGGTGGCGGGCCGGCGACACCGCCAACCCGACCACCGGGCACACCGCAGGCCTCGCCGTGGACTTCCCGGTCTCCCCCAAGATCGGCGACCAGCTGGTGGCCTACGTCCAGGACCACGCGGCCGCTCTCGGGGTGCACTACCTGATCTGGCAGCAGCGCATCTGGTACCCCGACCGCGGCTGGTCCGAGATGGCCTACCAGTCCGGGTCCCGCCCCGGGTTCGACCCGAATCACGCCCGCCATGTGCACATCTCGTGGAAGACCACCCCACCGGTCACCACCGGGATGCTCGGCGCCAACACCGCCTCCATCGTCGCCGCGACAGGAGCCCAGACCGTGGCCAACCCGTTCGACGCGCTCAACCCGTCGACGTGGGGCGAGACCATCATGACCGGTGCACTCAAGCTCGCCGGCGTGGCCGCGGGCCTGACCCTGGTGATCATGGGCGTGTCCGGGATCGTCACGCCCCAGGTGACCAAGATCGCCGGGCAGGTGCTCAGCTGATGGGCGCGCTCGAGCAGAAGTTCGCGGACATGGCCACCAGCTTCGACCGGTACGCCGCCCAGCTGGCATCAGGGCTGCGCTCGTTCGAGGGAGCGATCGCGCTGCAGGCCTCGCGCAACGTGCCCGTCGGTGTCGGCGGCCGCATTCTCGCCCAGGCGGGCCAGGGCCGGCTCGTCGGCTGGTCCCTGCGCGCCACCGGTGGGGCCGTCACGGTCGCCATCCGCGACTCCCGCGAGGGCGACGCCGGTGACATCCTCGCGTTCGTCGAGCTCGCCGCCGAGACCTCCGAGACCGTGCACCTGGGCGGTGGCATCTCGTTCGTCAACGGCCTGGTCGTCGTGGCCACCACCGTCGACGGCGGCCAGCTGCAGGGCTCGCTCTGGGTCGGGGCGGTCTCCTGATGCTCGGGATCTCCAACGACGTCGCCGGCCTGGTCATCGTGGCCCTGCTCATCTGGACGTTCGTCCTCGCCCTGCGCTCCGACCACCGCCTCTCGCGCCGGTTCGAGCAGCGCATCGCGGCCCTCGAGCGGTCCAACCGCCGCGCCTACTCCCGGATCGGCCAGCTCGAGGACGCGATGCGCGCGGCCGGTGTGACCGTTCCCTCCTGGTCCGACGTCGATCTTCCCGACGAGCCCGACGACTCCCCGCCCACCAGGACGAGAGGAAAGCTCCGATGAGAACCTTCCCCGCCGACCTCACCGCGTTCATCCTCGCCGCTCTGTGCGTGGTCGCGATCGCGATCCTCGCCGGCCTTGGCGTGCCGATCCCCGAGGTGCTGGCGACGGTGGCCCTGGTCTCCGCCGGCGGCGGCGCCGGCGCCGCCCTTCCCCGCGTCGCCACGCCGATCGCGGCCCTTCCGACGGCCCCCAAGGGCACAGGCATCGTCCAATGACACGTCACCCGATCCGCAGCCGACAGGCCACGATCGTGGTCGCCTGCGCACTGATCGTCTCCGGCTCGTGGCTGCTGTGGGACGGCTTCGAGCGCCGCGGCCGCGCCCGCCCGTGGGGCGCACGACTGCTCCCGGGCGTCTGATGGGCGGCGTCTTCCTGCCCTCAGCCGCGCCACCGGCGGCCGGCTGGACCCTGGTCGACATCCTCGACGCCGCGGCCAGGACCGACCCGGCCGCCGGAGGGGTCGCGGTCGCGGCGTTCGCCCAGCTGGCCGGCTCCGACCTGTGGCTCATCGACCACGCCGTCGTCTCGTGCACCAGCGGCGAGGGCACGCAGGTGCGCTGGTACAACACGATCATCAGCCCGTCCTACCTGCTCGACGGGTCCGACTCGGGCAACTTCGACGTCGCCGACTGGCCCGCCGGGTTGCGCGTGGGCCCTTCAGAGCAGCTCCTCGCCCGCTGGGACGGTGCCGACGACGGCGCGGTGGGCATCGTGCACATCCAGTACCGGCTCTACAGGCGGTGAGGTGACCGGTGGGGTTCCGGAACCCGCTCACGACCCTGAGCGCCGACCAGATCACGGGCGGCAGCCTGGGCGCCGACGTGGTCGCCCAGCACCTGACCACGGGCGTGGACGGGCGGCGCGTGCTCATCTCCTCCGACGCTGGGCTCCGGCAGGGCGTGTGGTTCTACACCGGCGACCCTGACGAGATCCTGCCCGGCTCGGTCACCGAGCAGATCGACGACGCGGGCGGCTCCCGTCGCGGGGCCCTCCAGCTGACCTCGCCGGGCATCTCTCCCCTCGGGCACGTCGCGGTCGCGAACGTGGTCCTCGAGGCGGGGTCGGCCGACGGAGCCGGACCCTCGAGGATCCTGCTCGACGCCGGCGAGGTCATCGTGCTGGGGGATTTCTGGGTTGGGTCGGTGCACGTCGCGGTCGGGTATGCCGACGTCGGCCCGACCGAAGCAGATGGCCGCGTCTGGGTCCCGCACACGTTCGGCGAGATCCCCAGCGCGGCGATCACCCAGGCCCTCGGTGCCGTCGGTGGCGCCGTCATACCTGGCTTCGCGCTGGTCGACCTGCCGAACTGCACGGCCGCCAATCTGCGGTGTCGGATCTTGTCCAACACCGGTGACGGTCTCGCGGGTTGGTCTGGTCGTGTCGCGTGGCTGGTGATGGCCTGATGACCGGACTTGTGGCGGTCGGCGGAGGCCACTGGCTCGCGCCGGCGCCCGCGGCCGCCTACGCGGCGATGCTCGCCGGCGGGTGCCCGCCCGGCATCACGTCCTCGACGCGGACCGTCGCTCGCCAGCAGGAGTTCTACGACCACCAGGGCCAGCCAGGCTGGCCGGCAACGGCTGACCACCCGGCCAGGTCCAAGCACGTGTGGCGACCCGACGACCCGAAGGACCAGGGCGCCCGCGCGCTCGACCTCCCGCCCGGCCCCGAGGCATGGGTGCGGGCCTGGGGCGCGCCCTACGGCTGGTTGGTCGACCAGGTGCACGGCGAGCACTGGCACGTCGAACACGAGCCAACAACCGCACAGGAGGATGACGTGGACCTCGACGACATCAAGACAGCGATGCTCGAACTGATGAGGTGTGAGGAGTTCAGGCAGCGGATGAAGCGCGCCAGCCTCGAGGCGATCGCCCAGTCGGGCGTGCCCACCGCCGCCGGCACCGACCCCCAGGCCCTGGCCGACGCGATCGCCGACGAGCTCGCCGACCGGCTCAAGGCCTGAGGCCCCTTCACCCCATGCGCGCCGAGCTGTAGGAGGATGACCAGGTGCAAGTCACCGTCACGACCACCCCCGTCGACGTCACCACGCTCGTCGGCGGGCCAGTCCTGATCCAGAACCTCGGCGCCGAGGACGTGTGGGCCGACGTCGACATACCTACCGCCGCCACCGCGGTCAAGATCGCGGCCGACGTCGCGCTGGACTGGTTGCCGGGCGGCACGGGCGCCTACCACCTGTGGCTGGTCACCGCGGCCGACACCGCCGACGTGCGACTCCTGCCGCTACCCGGCTGATGCACCGCCCGCTCCTGCGCCCCATCGGAGTCCTCGACGGCCTGCCCGCATCGCTCTACCTGACGAAACCCGAACGGCCGATGCAGGATCCCGTCATCCTGCGCGGCTGGATCCATGACGCCCAGACCGGGCCGACCCCGACGACCCTGTACGCGGTGGCCGCCGGCGTCCAACCCGGGGACTGGATGATCGCGGTGATGGTCGGGGGGCCCGACGACCAGGCGTGGTTCCCACCGGACGGCGGGTGGACCCAGATTGTGGCCCCGAGGCAGATGGGGACCCGCAGCTTCGAGGCGTGGGCCCGCCAGTGGCTAACCGGTGACCCGTCCACGTTCGCGTTCACCCCGGAGTCGAGCTCACCCGTCCCCACGCGCGGGGCCCTGGCGGTGCTGGGCAACGCCGACGGCCTGGCCTCATGGGTGGTCGGTTCGGTCGGGGTGCGGGAGGAGACCGGGACCTCGACCACCAACGTCGCGCCGGCGCTCACCACGACCACCGCGTCCATGGTCATCACCCTGTCCGCGGAGGCCACCATCGCTGCCGACACGATCCCCCCGTCGGTCACCGCCGGGGACGCGGTCAACTGGTTCTGGACCGACGATGCGAGCCCCGCCATCGAGACGGTGTTCGCGGCAAGCCTGCAGCAGGTCGAGGCGGGCCTCACGTCGGCGGTGACCATCAGCTACGGCAACCCCCAGACCTACAACGGCCTCGCGCTGCAGATCGCTGTCCCCCCGATCCCGGTGGCCTGAGGCCGCCGAAGGCGCCGCCACCGTCAGCTGACC
>Ga0172381_10003962_pt1 | contig 15477 bp, 15 predicted proteins | sample Leawel6488metaG_FD_119754 | JGI IMG/M metagenome (GOLD analysis project Ga0172381, IMG submission 119754) | Leachate microbial communities from a municipal landfill in Southern Ontario, Canada - Leachate well 64-88 metaG | ecosystem: Engineered > Solid waste > Landfill > Unclassified | place...
CATAGGATTATCTTTTTCTTTTTCCGAATCGTAAAACCAAAATCCCCCGCGCTCCTGTGCCATAACTACCGATGACCGATAAGCCTCTAGGCATAATGTTTTATGGATACTTACTGCAAATAAAGTTGCCTCCTTAGAACCATAAGATAACCCCAACGCCGCCATCATATCACCCTCACCCGTAATCCCAAGGCCTGACCGTCTCCCGCCTATTGTCTTTTCTCTTATTTTTACCCAAAGGTCAAGCTCCGTAGCCTTTATTTTATCACTCTCAGGATCCCCTTTTATCTTTTTAATGATTGCTTCTATCTTCTCTATTTCCAAGTCTATTAGATCATCCATCAAACGCATGGCTTTATTACAATGGTTTTTAAATAATTTTAAATCAAATTTAGCATATGGGGTAAATGGATTTATAACATATGAATATAAATTTATAGCCATTAACCTGCATGAATCATACGGACATAACGGTATTTCTCCACACGGATTAGTACTCACAGTACCATAACCCTTATCGGCATAACAATCCGGAATAGACTCCCTTATTATTGTATCCCAAAATAAAACACCCGGTTCGGCCGACTGCCATGCATTGTGTATAATTTTTTTCCAAAGAAGCGAGGCGTCTATCTCTCTCGCCATCTTAGGCTCAGGAGCGTCTATCGGATATTGTTGCCTATATGTGTTCCCATATACGGCAGCTTTCATAAAGGTATCATCTATTTTTACCGATATATTGGCTCCCGTCACCTTTTTCTGCTCTAATTTGGCATCTATGAAATTTTCCGCCTCCGGATGTTTTATGGATATAGATAGCATTAGTGCCCCTCTTCTCCCATCTTGTGCTACTTCCCTTGTGGAATTAGAATATCTTTCCATAAAAGGGACGACCCCCGTTGATGTTATGGCACTGTTATATACCGGACTGCCGTTAGGACGAAGATGAGATAGATCGTGCCCTACCCCCCCCCTTCTCTTCATTAACTGCACCTGCTCCTCATCGGTTTTCATTATACTACCATATGAATCAGACTCCTTTCCCTGCCCTATGACAAAGCAATTAGATAACGAAATGGTCTGCATCTTATTTCCAATACCAAACATAGGACTACCTTGGGGTATGATATATTTAAATTTATCTAATAAATCAAATATTTCTGTTCTACTCATCGGATTTACATATTTATTTTCAATGCGATAAAATTCATCTGCTATCCGGTTATGCATATCGGTTGGCGTTTCTTCATATATGTTTCCATGTGAATCCCTCAATGCATATTTATTTATCCAAACATTGGCTGCCAATTCATCACCATTAAAATACTCTTTTGTCTTTTCCAAGGCTGTTTCATACTCAACAATTTCATATTGCTGATTTTTTGTGTTAATTCCCATTATTTTATTTGTTTTTTATGTTTAATGAATACGGAAACAAATATAAGAATAAACTTTATTTTAAAAAAAATAAATTATATTTTTTTTTTAGAAAAAAATCCATACATTTGTATATCTATAATAACCAATATATATTAATATATATAAAACTAATTAAAATGATACGAATAAAAGGTTCTATCTGTAAAGAAGAATGGGAAAAAATGTGGAATAGCATAGTTTGGGATCAGCCCAAACGTGAAGGAGGTAAACATTTTAAAATGTTTACCGGAACAATAGATAATGGCATTCCGGACAGTGCTTTAAATGATTGTGTTTTTACTTGGGATCTGCCGAGGGAGGATTGGAAAGATAAAAGTAAAAAACCTGTAGAATTTTTAAAGGCCAGGACATTAGCCATGTGGAGTAGCTTTTGGAAACAAAAAAAAGAATTTGATGAAAATAACGCATCACCTATCCGCCATACTACAAATAACGATATTAAAAATATAATGTAATTATGAAAAAAAACAAAACTATTGATCAGCTGACTGCTGATTACAATAATACTGTACGTGCTCTTATTGATAAATTTTTGATTAAAATGGGATACGAGGAAAATGGAGTACCATTTGAATATGAATGTATTAAAGAAAACTTATATAATCTTATCTTTGTTGGTGATTTATTTATCTCATTGGATGATATTATTTATGACTTATTTAATGATGTTCCTAAAGGGACATTCATTAAATGGTATGATTATAATTTAGGGATGACCATCAGCGGCTATCATTCCATTAATTATCATAGCTACTTATGTGGATATAGACATACGAAACGTAGTAAATATAGAGAATTTATATACCGACAAAAAAATAGAATAAGATTTTTTAATGATCACCTGAATTACACAATAATTAAAAATTTAAAAAAAATAAAAAATGAAACTAGTAGTAAATAAAAAAGAATTTATAGATACTCTTCAAGAGGGAAGTATCTTCGTGTCAAAAAATAATATACCGGCTCTAGCAAATATAGATTGTATTAAGGTGGATATAATAGAAAAAAACATATATATTACATCTACCGATATGGAAAATATAATAACACAAAAGATGTCTTATTTAAATGAAAATGATAAAGAAATATCCTTTTGTCTTAATATATCGGAACTTATAGATTATTTAAGGTTAATAATAGATAATGAAATTACTTTAGATATTAATGAATCAAAAAATAACATAACTATAATACATAAAACAGGTAAAAAAACATGTACTATCCTTGATTCAAGCGTTTTCCCATTAATAAAAGATACATTCACAACCCCCACACTATCCATAGAGGCTGATATTATACGGACATGGATAAATTTAGCTAAGAATTTTATTAACCCATCGGACTTACGTCCAGCTATTACGGGTCTTTATTTTTATACCGAAAATAATGTATTAGGGATAGCCGGTACAGACGGATATAGACTTATTCATGATTATATTTACAATGAAGCCTACACCGTAAATAATAATTTTATATTAAATAACCATGCCTTTACTCCCGTTATTAATATGGCTAATAAATGTTCATCTCTTGATGTCTTTATTGGGGATAAACATATTATTCTAAAAAATGATAACACCACATTAATATGCAGATCCATAGAAACTAATTACCCTAATTTTAAGAGCGTTATTCCGACATATCATAACATAGAGTTTATGGTTAATAAAAATGAATTTATTAATTCCATAAAACGATTGTCCATGTCAATAAACAAGAAAGATGATACAATTAAAATGGATATAAAAAATGGCAATATTGATCTTATCGGAGAAAATATCACAAACAACACCGTTGGGATAGAATTTTTAAGCTGTAACAGCGAAAAGGAAATATCCGTATGTATTAAAAGCGGCTTTCTTCTAACTGTATTGAATGCCATTACATCCGATATGGTAAAAATACAAATTATAGACACCTCCCACGCAATAGTAGCAAAGGAAGATACGGAAAATACCAATAAAACAGTTTTGTGTATGTTATCATTAGAAAAACAATAAATAAATTGACATGACTAAACTAATTAAAATATCTAACTATGCCAAATATATGAATTTCACCGCCGGATGGATTTATAAACTTATACAGAAAGGCAATATTAATATGAAGGAAGTAGATGGAGTGAAGTTTGTATCCCTATCTAGGGCGGATTGGAAAAAGTATAAAACTTGGAAACTTAAAAATGATATTAAAGAAAAATATAAAAAAACACAATTAAATTTGTTTTAAAAAAATATATTTTTATATTTGCATCTATATATTGACTTATTTAATTAAATAATTTACCAATGATGAATGAAGTATAGTAATTGGTCGGAGGCGTTAACCCACGAAACGGGTATTACCGCATTAGCTTAAAGGTAAAGCATTTCAGTTCTTAAATTAATTATTGTTAATATGTGGGTTCGAGTCCCACATGCGGTTCCAATTCTCAAATAAATAATATGAAATACACAATTAATATTAATCAAAAGGCGGTTATACAAAACCATTTTGATTTAGATATTATTGATTTAGCAATTTTTGATTATATAAAAGACTTTATGTTATCAGATGAATGCGATAAAATCATTATATCCGGTAAACAATACTATTGGATAAAATCTTCTAAAATTATTGATGATTTACCTCTCTTGGGAATAAAAACAGATAGAGGGATATATAATAGAATCGAAAAACTCATTAAATGTGAGGTTTTATATAGATATGAGCATAATAATTCAGTACAAAAACCATATTATACTATGGGTAAAAATTATACTAAACTTATATTTGAAAAAAACGACACAGCTATGAACGAAATTTCCAAGTGCTATGAACGAAATTTCCAAGGTGCTATGAACGAAATTTCCGACGATTATAATATTATAGATTATAATATAAAAGAATCTACTATCGTAGATAAGAAAAGCCCGATTGATTATGATTTTATAAAAGACTCCTGGAAAAAAGAATGTCCTAATTTAAGTAGTCCAAGGATACTCAATACCGCAAGAAAAAAAGCAATAAAAAACACATTGCATGATAATCATGCTACTTGTGATGATATGGTAAAGGTTTTTAAAATTATATCGGTCAGCAAATGGTGTAATGGAGATAATTCTAGACAATGGAAAGCTAATTTCGATTGGGTTATAAAAGATACACACTCATGCTTTAGTAGATTACTTGAAGGGGAATTTACAAAAAGTGCATCTGAAAAAAAAATATATGAAAACATTATGGCTGATAAAAATTATGAAAATAAAGATAATAATCCTAATTTTTCGGATATAGACAGACCTAATGGTTATGTGAATAATAAAGGACAAATATGGAGCACACAATTACAAAAATGGTTAAAATAAAATAAAACAACAATGGATAATGCCGAAATAAGAAGAGCACTAGAGCTTTTCTGCCCCAATAATCAATTATTTGAGATAAGAGCCCTGCATGTTAGTAAGAAAAAAGATATATGGAGTGGATTTTTCAAGGATTATAATAAAGCAATAGAGGCGATACAAAGATTTGATAATGAATATAATATATATTTTGTATTTAATGTTATTAATGATATTTGTTATTCTATGTTGCAAAAAGATACCATGACTTATGGTACTGAATCAATAGTAGATACAGATATAATTGCTAGAAATTGGATTTTAATAGACCTGGATCCCATTAGGGGACACAAGAAAATATCTAGTACTGAAGAAGAATGGCAATTGTCCCGACAAAGAGCACGTGACATACATAACTTTTTGAGGGATATGGGATTTTCCTATCCGGTAGTTTGTTCTAGTGGGAATGGTTTTCATTTGATGTACAAGATAGATAATTGGGCTAATACGGAAGATAATAATAAGATTGTATCAGATTTTCTAAAAACCTTATCCTTATTGTTTTCTGATGATAGGGTAGATATTGATATTAAAGTTGGTAATTGTGCCCGTATCACAAAATTATATGGTACAATGGCTAGAAAAGGTATAGATGATATTGATAGACCGCATAGATTAAGTAAAATATTAGTTATCCCGGATGAAGTAAAATATACCGATAAGGATTTTTTCTTAAAAATAAACAAAAAATTACCGATCGAAGAAAAACCTACTTATGAAAATAAATATAATTCAAATAAATTTGACATTGATGCTTTTATAGCTAAATATAACATTGGGGTAAGTAAGGATGTAATGATTAACGGTACAAGAAAGATAATTCTTGACGAATGTCCATTTAATAGCTCCCATAAGTCTCCCGATTCCGCTATTTTTGTTTCGCCTAATGGGATAGGTTTTACTTGTTTTCATTCCAGTTGTGCTCAATATTCATGGAAAGATTTCAGACTTCATTATGATCCCGAAGCATATGATAAAAAAGATTATGCCGAGTATAGACAAAAACAAATGTATTATAGTAATTATAAGCATGAGCCATTTGTACCACAAACTGAAATATCTACTAAGGGTAAAAAGTGGTTGTCAATGAATGATATAAAATATGTTGATATTGGAAGCCTTATTTCGATTCCTACTGGATTTGAAGCTTTAGACAAAAAAATAGTAGGGTTGTTATTAGGAGAATTATCGGTATTATCGGGTATCAGTGGCTCCGGTAAGACATCATGGTTAGATTGTCTTGCCTTAAATGTGGTGCAAAGAGGGTTTAAGGTGGCTATATGGTCTGGAGAATTACAGGATTTTAGATTTCAGGGATGGATAGATCAAATAGCTGCGGGTAAAAATTATGTAGTAAAAAAGTCCGGATATGATAATTATTATTATTGCCCTAAGAACATAAGTGACAAAATAAACAATTGGCTTGAAGATAAGATGTATTTATATAATAATCAATATGGGTCTAAATGGCAACAAATATTCGATGATATTAAAAAAGTAGTAGAGGAGAAGGGGGTTCAGCTTTTGATTTTAGATAATTTGGCTGCCTTAAATATTGATGGATATGATGGGGAAAAATATTCTAAACAAACAAAATTTATAACGGATATAAAAGAATATGCTAAGGAAAAGAATGTACACATAATAATAGTAGCCCATCCCAGAAAGGAAAATTCCTTTTTACGAAAGGAATCCGTGAGTGGCACTACCGACTTGATTAATATTGCCGATTCCTTATTTCTTTTACATCGTGTAGGACGGGATTTTGAGGTAAGGGCAGGAGAATTTTTGGGCAAAGATGAAGTGTCAAATTTTATGAAATATTCTACTGTTTTAGAAGTAGCTAAAAATAGAGCCTTTGGTGTCGTTGATTATATAATTGGAATGTATTATGAGCCTGAAAGTAGGAGATTAAAAAATTCAATAGAAGAACATATTATTTATGGTTGGCAAGAGGAACAATCACCTCTTAGTTATATCCCATCAAATAATAACCCTATCATTGAGGAAAATCCCTTCATGGATATTAACATGCCGTCTCCATTTATGTAAAATCATATAATAATAAAAATTTATGAAAAAAAACATAAAAACTTTTTTATATCAATAATTATTTATATATTTGCAATATAAAATAGAAAAAAAATGAATTTAGAGGAGTGGATAAGACAAATAACAGATAGTGGAAATCTCTGTGATACTTATATAGGAAAGGTATCTGCATCTAAAAGTAATAGGCAGCTTTTTGATGTGGTACTAAGTGGAGATGGAATATATTACTTACCTAAAATGACGGAAATGGGATTTCCATTAGATTATTCTGTATTAACATCTCGTTTTATGCCTTATCTTAATAATAGATATACCGGGAGATATGCCAGTGCATCGGGGGATGAATATACATCTAGTTTATATTGCTTATATAGTGGTGAGATAGTTGCTCAGACAACACAAATTTGTTTATTGGGATGTGATATATCAATAACAATAAACGAAGGAGATTTAGTGCGGATATATGCCGATCGGAATACATCTTTAAGCATATCGTGTGTGGGTAATGGACAGTGTATTGTAGTATTATATGGAAATGCTAAATTAAAGAATATACAAGAAGCAAAGAATATAAAGATTATAAATCGTTAAATTATTATGGAAATAAATTATCATATATATATGCAATATCTCCCCATAGGTGGGGTAGAGCAGCCTGTTTGGGATTTAGAAGAACATTTTGATGGACTGGTTTATGCCGGATGTACCGGTATTGACGATTATAGTAAGCCTAAAAATATCTATACAGAAACTTTTGCGGAGACGAGCGAATTAAAGGTACATACACCTAGTTCATTGACTAGGGAGAATACGGATATAGTGCTGTCATTATATTTTGTTGGGGCAAATAGGAGTAGTGTGTATCATTCCTTTATGGATTATATTTCAGGGCATAAATTATATCTTTGGGATGATGTAAGAAATAGGAAGGTGGCTATTATTCAAATAGAAGAAACATCAATAAGTGAAGAGGAATTTGTTGGTAGTGTGCCTAATAAGTTAATAGCATTTAAATTTAAAAATATATACGGACAATCCTTTGCAGTTTAAATTATAAAATAAAATAGAAAGGATATTTAGTTTAATTATAAAAATACAAAAATGATAGACAAAAAAACATTAAATGACGCACTGGAATATGCGTGTTTTCCATCCCCTCCAGATTTAAATGATGAAAGTCGTATATGGATTAAGGCTATAGTTTTAATTAAAAAGATAAATAATATCTCTAATTATGGTATCGCCAAAAGGGATGAATATGGTAAGATAAGGATTATTAAGGATTTTGGACCTAGTGTTAAAATTATAGGCATTGAAGATTTACGTCCCTATTGTTATCTAAAACCCAAATATATAGGGGAGTTTAAAAATAAGACCGATATTATTAATTATTTGGTTTCAAATAACCCTGATTTATCAATAGATAAATTAAGTTTAATGAAGGGCTCTGATTTAAAAAGGATGGTAATAAATAATGCAATAGAACAACAATTAAAAACAGAAGAATAAAATGGAAAAACAAGAGCTAAGAGATAAATTAAACTTAACTAAGAAAAAGTTGGTTTCGCAATGTAAGGATACTCATTTTGCTAATCTATTAATAGATGAATTATTGTCTATTAAGGGGGAATTAGGCATAGAGCCTGCCTCCGTATTTGTTAGTGGGAATGTAATATCAGAAATAAAAAATAGTGCGTATTCTATATATAAAACTGATGATGGCAATATAGTATTTGCCATGAATGGGTATAGGGTTATTATTAATTCTAATTTAGATGTATATTATTTCCCTTTTGATTCGTTATTAAATACGCATGACGGTTTTAATTCATTGTCCGACAAAGAAAAGGAGTATTATGGAATATTATTATCGCATGTATGTTTAGCTATGCAAATGCCGACTATCCTATTTAGTGATCCGGAACTTTTTAGTGCGGTGATGATTACATATGAATCATATTTAAATAAAATTTTAAATCAAGCTCTAAATCCAGATAATTTACCGGCTAGTGATGCTAATAAGGACGTTAAGATAAAAGAAGTTCTTTCTTTAGCGGATTTCCTTGGTAAAGAATTAAATAAAGAAAAAAATGGCAAAAAAGAGATATAGGTTAGAGTTACCTGCTATGCTTTTGGCTTGTCAAATGTTAGATAAAAATATTAAAGATTATCCGGTATGCCGTAAAAATAAATATCGCATAACATTGGATGAGGACATATACAATAAAATAGCTGAACAAATAGCTAATCCCACGAAGGCTCCTAAGAAGGAAAAAGTAAAGACGGATATATATGAAAAATTAAAAATAATATATTCTGAAGAGGAGCTAAGGGCTCTTTCTATGGGCAAGGGATTGGCTAGTCAACTGGCATATGATAGTTTCGTTAATATAGGCACTATTGGACACCATAAGATAGGTATAATAACAGATACACATATAGGTTCTAAATATACCAATTCTCAATATATTATAGATGCTATAGAAAAATTCAATAAAGAGGGGTGCGAGTTTATTTTATTGCCAGGAGATGTTTCGGAGGGTTTCTCAGGTAGAGAGGGTCATTGTTACGAATGTAGCCATTTTGGCTTTGATAGTCAGCTGTCAGAATGTATTAGAGTTTTTTCTACTTCAAAGTTACCAATTTACGCAATAAGTGGCAATCATGATGCTTGGTATTTTAATAAAATAGGGGCTAATATAGTTAGTTCATTAGCTAATCAAATAAATAATTTTTATCACATTGGTAATGACATGGCTACCATAAAGGTAGGGAGTATTCATATTATGTTATGGCACGGGACTGATGGAAATTCTTATGCTACATCCTATAGGATACAAAAAATAATAGAGTCGCTTCAGGGCGGCACCAAACCCAATATCCTATTATGCGGGCATACACACAAGGAGTGTTATATCTTTGAACGTAATATACATGCATTGAGTTGTGGTTGTATGCAGTTTCAAAGCGACTGGATGCGTGGTAAAAAATTATCCGCACATACGGGTTATAATATTATTGATATTGATGAATGTAATGCGGAGGTTATAAAATTTACTAATACATTTTATCCATTATATAAATAAATTTAATGGTTTTATACTATATTGCTTAAAAAAAATAACATGATTTTAACAATTGACACCACACAAAAAACTATTATTATTAACGAAGATGTTAATGTAAAAGAATTAATAGATGAATTAAATGAAATGTTTCCTAAGGGGGCATGGGCATTGTTTAAGATTATTCATCGGAATCCTATGTATATAACAGATAATACATTAGACTTGGGTTAAAATAAATTTAATATTTCAAAATAATTGGTGTGGCTTTCTCCACGTCATGTGGAGGGGTTTGTGTTGTATAGGCATGAAATATTTTAAATATTAATTTGTGAAATTAAAATAAATTACATATCTTTGAATTGTAAATTGATAAATACATACGGAAATGGAAAATAAGGTATATAAGTTTAAAAAAATAGCAAGTGAGATAGGGGATTTATATGAAAAGAAAAATAAAGATTATGGTGATAGCTTTGGTCAAACTTTTGATAAACTAGGTCTTCTCTCTGCGATAACTAGAATAAGTGATAAGTATAACAGAATAGTTTCATTAGCTACTTCTAATGATTTACAAATAAAAAGTGAAACGATAGAGGACACATTAAAAGATTTGGCGGCATATTCTATAATGACTATAATAGCATTAGATGAACATAAGAATATAAATAATAAATGAAATGGAAATAAAACTTGATTTAAACAGAAATGAGGTATTAGATATTTATAATAATTTAAAGGCTATAAACCTAAAAGGGGCAAGTTCCAACATGGCTCATGCTATTATTATGAATCAAATAATTTTAAGATCGGATGCATTAGATATAATTGCAGAAAACGCAGAAATAGGGAATAGGTGTCAAACAGATGAGTGGATGGATTTATATTATAAAGTTGGTGCGGCGACGGAGACTTATAGGTCATTCCCCACCCAAGAGAATAATTTAGAGCTTAATAGTTTATATTCTAAATTTCGTCCCATTGATATTACCGTAGCAAAAAAACAGAATGCCCTAAAGGATACTCTTTTTAAGAAAAACACCTATTCTTATAGTTTGTTATCTATAAACATAGATGAATTAGTATCACTATTACAATCTCAGGATAGAAATTTTAATTATACAGAAATAGAATCAATAACTAAACTTTTAGAAAAATGAAAATATTAGTAATCTTATCATTTATTGTATTTGTCCTCTATTTAGCCATTAGTGCTAAAATATTTAAATTTAAAATCCCTTCATCCTTATCTGAGACTTTTTATCTCTATCAAGATAAAGATAAATGTGGATATATATTTTCGGCTATTATTATTATATGTGGTAGTTTAATTTTACCGGCATGGCTAAAGATGGCGGAGGGTAATCCATACCAGTTTTTGGCTTTTTTATGCCCCTTATCTATATTGTTTGTGGGGGCTGCACCTAATTTTAACGGTGTTGATATGGAGAGTAAAATTCATCCAATAGCTGCCATATTATGTGCCATTTGTTCGTTATCTTGGATTTTATTTATAGCGCATTTATGGTGGATAGTATTGATATTTATAGCTATATTTGGTGTGTTATCATATTTTTCTAAGTCATATAAATCCTCTTATGTCTTTTGGATTGAAATGGTAATATTTTTTTCAACATATATGACATTATTTATAGCATAGGGGGCACGGCCATAAAAAAAATAGTTAAAAGAAATAAGGAGAGAGTGGTAAAGCAATAGAGCGGTTATATGTTCAGTCCAAATTTAAAGACCATTTCAAACCAACTTTATTTTAATAAAATGGCAATTTATAACTAATATTGCCAATAATGTGATATAAAAAAGAGGGCTACTTAAAGTAGCCCTCTTTTACGTTATTGAGTTATGCTATTTTTGTTATTTCTATTAAATTTATATATGGTTTATAATAGAGGGTTGTTGCATAATCATTATAGATATATAATGTAACATTACCTGCCGTTCCGCCATCAGTTACAATGATATTATCTATTTCGGCATTAAAGTCAACATTGTTGACGCCTGTAAATCCCGTAGTACCAACCAATATTGGTGTTTTTAATGTTCCGGATGCTTTAATATTATACCAACAATACTGTCTATAAGTTTCGGTTAATGCATTTGATGAACTACCCGACATAATTATTTTGAATGTGTATGTACCATTGGGTAATGTAAATACAATTCGTCCTTTTCTCCCATCAGGTGGATTAGGTGCAGTAAAAACAAAAGGTGTGGCAAGTAATATATCAGGATATACCCCAGTATCTCCAGATAAAGTAGGTGCAAAGTTACTAGAATATATAAGGTTAGGTCCCGTAACCGAACTATCATCATTAATTGGATAATAAACTGTTCTATCTAATAACACATACCAGCCTAATAGATCTCCCGTAGTAGATTTCATATCTTTTGCTCCCCATCCCGCATAAGTGTTTAGTCTTATTTTATTGACTACTCTATTGTCAGATAAGGTTTCATATGAAATAGTATTATTGGTTATTGTATCTAACAAAGACAATGTAGCCTTTACTGGTGCTGCCTCTAAAATAATATCGTCATTACGTATAGCACTTTGACTTACAGAATTTTTTATTTGAACATAAACCGTTTTTGTTCCAGTATCAACGGTCATTTGATAATTAATAGGTGTCCCAATATATGCCACCCATGCTTCGATAGATAGATCTGCCGTTTCTCCTATTTTATAGTGTGTAGGAGTTCCTACTATATTAACTAGTCCAACACTAACTATTCTATCATTTGTACTTACTGCCCCGGTGTTGATAATAATGCTTTCCATAGTTACCGGTTGTATTACGGTTATAGAATCATTTTGTACTTCTGATACATTGGTGTCGTTTTTAATTTGGACATATACCGTTTTACTTCCATATCCTTCAGATAACGTAAAGTTTAATGTTCCTGACGGAATATCTACCCATGATAGAGCTGATAGGTCTGCTGTTTCTCCTATTCTATATTGAGTCGCTGTTCCCGTAATATTTAAGGTTACTTCAACAATATTTGAACCCGTTTCTACATTTCCACTATTAAGTATTACTGAATTTAGATAAAGTGCATTTGCATCCACTAATTCTATTGTATCCGATACGTAGGTGGTTTCTTCGCTAATATTTTTAAGTTTAGCATAAACTGTTTTCTCCCCCCATCCATTTGATAGGGTGAAATTTGGATTTTCTATAAAATCAATCCAACTCGCGCCCTCAAAGTATAGGTTTTCACTAATCATATAGTGGGTAGGATTTCCTGTATAATTGAATCCTATATTCACTATAGCGGCATTAGTTGTAGCAGCCCCTGAATTTATAGATACGGAATTTAATACAAGTGGAATATCAACATATTCTATGGAATCACTTACAATGGAACTTGTCCCAAATATATTTTTAACTTGTACATATACTGTTTTATTACCGAATCCTGTAGATAAAGTAAACGGATTAGAGGATAAATATGCGACCCAAGACGCTCCGGATAAATCTGAATTTTCGCTTAAAATTATTTCAGTAGGGTTATTAGTGGAAATCACAGTAATAAATACATCTATAGACGTAGAACTAATTGCTCCTTCATTTATAGTTGCCGAAGTAAGAACAGGAGATGCGCTTAATGCGGTAATTCTAGCTTGATATGGCTCTTTTACTCCTACTTTTAGCATTTGCACAAAGTACTGTGCATCTTCAAATGCATATTCCTTTGTTGGTGTTTCCTCGAAAATAGATACGTATTTTTCGGCTTTGGATATTAAATCTGTATTAAAATCTAAATTCACAAGTAATTGATTATTATTTATAACACAAGAGGTTCCTGGACAATTTTCTGATGATGATATATCTATTCCTGTTAATTCTGTTATTCCGGAAAGTAAACATGATATTGATTTATACCAAAAATTTTTATTTGCTGGAACCCATATTTTAAACTTTATGTTTTGTCCATCAATAATTTTATTTATTTGGGCATATTGCGTCATAAACCAATACTCATAAAATTCATCTATTGATGGGAACCAAATAGAATCATCTCCTGAAACGCCAACTGCCGCTTCTATATCATTAAGAGCGTTAATAATTCCATATTTTGTTAGGTCTCTAGCCGGTCTATGCATTCCTAAAATAGTCCATTTCCGCGCGCTTTCCGCAACACTACCTTGTTGTATTATATCATTTTTCCATGCCTCAAAGGTATAATCGCCCTGAAGAAAAAATCTTTGAACAAGATATTTTTCAGACTTTTTATCTAATAGGTGTATATTATTAAACGGAAGGAAGGGAGAGCAAACAGAATCAGTCCCCCTATTAGCTAATTCCATATTATATTGCATCTCAGGGCATAATCTAGCTAGATAAATATAATTAGGATCTCCGTTCGGTCCTTGTAGTATTTTAGGTATTCTATCTGTTAGGGCTAAAAAGGCGTCTGCATCTGTTTTAACATATTGGTTAAATAACTCTTGCGATACATCAGTACTCCCCTCATGCGCTGCCGCATAAGTTACTATGCCATGAATATCATGGTAATTAAAGGAGTTTCCGAAGTCTTGCATAAATCTTACTTCTCGTGCTGTTACCCATGGTATAAATATTCCCGCTATTTCGTCTCTTAAACCTAAATCCCAAGCCCAAGTGGCTACAGATACTCCAAAGCGATGATATACCCCAGCACCATCGGTATATTCAAGATTTTTAGTGGGGTAATATCCATTTGTTTTTGTATAACCTTGATATGAACAATCTTTATGGTAGATAAATTCCCTATCACCTGACGTAGGATCAAAAAATGAGTATTGTTCATTATCAACCCATCTCTTATTAATAACAGAAAAAACATTATTCCATATAGAGTGGGAATCATCTACTGTCAATGAGGCTACATTAGGTTTATTATATTTTAGTTTTGGAAACGTTAAATTAACGGTAGAAGGGTCTATGCCGATTGGTACTGATAAATTTAATTCTACCATATCTCCAAATCCTTTTATGTATTGGATTTGTAGATTAATTTTTAAATCAACTGAAATGTTTTCTAAACATTTAATTGTAACCTTTGTGGTTAAGTCTGTATCTACAAAAATTCTTTCAATTTTATAATATTGATTATAATAATCAGATATTACATTTCGGGAATCGGTGCCCGCCACTAATGATTTTATATCAAGAAATAAATTAAATCCCAGTGGAATATCAGATAAGGTAAAAGTAGCTTCCGTATCGGCAATAATAGGGATGTTATTTTCGATTTCTACTAACATTTGAAATAAATCATATTGAACTCCCCAAAGAGTTATATTCCCTATTTTAGCTTCTGTGGATTTTATCTCCACTGTTGTGGTAATACCTTCTCTTAGATTATCTAATTGTTCTGTTGTAAAATCATCATAAGTAAAAGCCTCCCCCTGCGCTCCTTTTAATGCGTCTAATTGCTCTGAATTAAAATCAAGATAAGTAAAGGCATCACCCTTATCGCCTTTGAGCGCAGCTAATTGTTCTGCAGTGAAATCCGCATAATCAAACGGG
>Ga0172381_10003963_pt1 | contig 15476 bp, 14 predicted proteins | sample Leawel6488metaG_FD_119754 | JGI IMG/M metagenome (GOLD analysis project Ga0172381, IMG submission 119754) | Leachate microbial communities from a municipal landfill in Southern Ontario, Canada - Leachate well 64-88 metaG | ecosystem: Engineered > Solid waste > Landfill > Unclassified | place...
AGGTATTCCCCAAGATACTCCAAAAATATCTTAATTTTGGTTCCCATTGTCATATCCGGCTACGGTAACCTATTTATGAGCTATCCACTATATTTCGCTAACAGTTTTAATGAGCTAGAACGAATTGCTTCACTTCGCGGGGCTTGTTTGTTAAAATTGGTTAATACGATAAAATCGCTGGATTTTAAATTACAGCAGTAATTTCTCCCGGTTTATGAGTTTTCTTGGGATTTGGTGCTTGTGATTTAGGATTTACGCAAAGCGTTTATGCAATATAAAATCGCGGTATCGGGGGCGGCGGAGATAAGCCATTGCTGTGACAGCATAATTTTACTTTCCAAAGAAGTGGGCAAGGAAATCGCCCGGTCGCATTGCGTTTTGGTCTCGGGCGCGACCACGGGCGTGCCTTATTTTTCCGCGGCGGGTTGTAAGGAGGCGGGGGGATTCAACGTCGGTTTTTCGCCGGCGGGGTCCGAAGTGGAACATGTAAAACGTTATCATTTACCGGTCGATGTTTTTGACGTAATGATCTATACCGGTTCGGATTATTCGGGGCGGGACATTATCATGACCAAGTCGGCCGACGCGGTAATCATCGTTTGCGGCCGCATGGGGACGTTGCATGAGTTTACGACCGCGGTGGAATGCAAAAAACCGATCGGGATCCTACTGGGGTCGGGGGGTACCGCCGACAAAATTCCGGATTTGGTCAAGGGAACCTACCGGGGCATCAAAAAAATCGTTTACGATCGCGACCCGGTATCGCTGGTGCAAAAGATGATCGAGAAGGTCGGTAAAGAAAAAGAGAAGATCAAAATATAAATAAAAAATTTGTAGAAATTCCTGGAAATTTATCGAAATTAGTTGAGAATACCTGCTAAACAATTAATTTCTATCAATTTCGTCCCGTCCCGGCGGGGCTAGTTTCCATTAATTTCGATTTTCCAATGAAATTCGCGGCCGATCTGCATATCCATTCTAAATATTCACGGGCAACTTCGCCCCGCATGAATCTGGGTTCGCTTAATCTGTGGGCGCGAGCCAAAGGCATAAAATTGATGGGGACGGGTGATTTTACCCACCCGGCATGGTTTGGCGAAATAAATGAATTGTTGGACCCGGCCGAGCCGGGTCTTTTTGCATTAAAAGGGGCGGAAAGCGGCCCATCTTCGCAAACTTTGGCGCGGCGGGGAACGCGTTTTATGCTGACTTCCGAGGTTAGTTGTATTTATTCCAAGGCGGGCCGGGGGCGCAAGGTGCACATCATGCTCACCGCGCCGGATATTGAAACGGTAGAAAAGATAAATACCCGTTTGGGCCGGATCGGTAACCTGGCGGCGGATGGCCGGCCGATCCTGGGTCTTGACGCCCGGGAATTGGCCAAGATCGTTTTGGATGCTTCCGAACACTGTCTGGTGGTGCCGGCACATGCCATGACCCCGTGGTTTGGCGTTTTTGGGTCAAAATCCGGATTTGATTCGTTGGAAGAATGTTTCGGGGATTATGCCAAATATATTTATGCCATTGAAACCGGTCTTTCGGCCGATCCGGCCATGCTTTGGCGGCTTAGCGACGGGCGGCGGGTGGCGTTGCTAAGCAATTCCGACGCCCATTCGCCGGAAAAGATCGGCCGCGAAGTGAATGTGTTCGATACCGAAATCGATTATTTTGCGATCGAGGCGGCGATCAAAAATCGCGCTCCGGAAAAGTTTTTATATACGATCGAATTTTTTCCCGAAGAGGGAAAGTACCATTTGGACGGCCATCGGGTCTGCGGGGTATCCCTGACTCCCGAGGAGTCGGCCAAGACCAATAATCTTTGCCCCAAATGCGGCCGGCCCCTGACTATCGGGGTGTTAAACCGTATTCGGGAGCTGGCAACCGAACCGGAGGGGTTCAAGCCGGCGGGCGCCATTCCTTACAAAAGTTTGGTGCCGTTGCAGGAAATTATTGCCGATGTCCTGGGGATTATGGTTGCCCACCAACGGGTAAAGGCGGAATACGGAAAACTGGTTAAGGCGTTTGGCGGCGAATTTTCCGTATTGCTCGGCGCGGCGGCGGGCGAGTTGGATAAAGTAACCGACCTCGCGATCGCGCAAGGCATTATTGATGCCCGGGAAGGCCGCGTGGAGCTTGTTGCCGGCTATGACGGGGTGTTTGGCCATGTTAAGATTCCTAAAAGCCCGGCAACGGCCTTAAAGTCAAGCCAAGGTTAACTTTTTTTGCGGAAGAATTGTAATAATAGCATGAACAATAAAGAACTCGAGAAAATCATCAAAGAAGAGAAAACTGCGGTTTTGATCGTCAATACCCATTCCCGGAGCGGGAAAAAGCTTTTTTTCCGCGCCATGGACGGTTTGGAAGCCCGGGGCATCAAATTGGCCGCGGCCTATCCGGTCCGCAATCCCAAACGTTTGCCCGAGTATGTAAAAGAAGCCGTGGGGCGCGGCCACAAATTGATAATCGTGGGTGGTGGCGACGGGACAATAAGCTCGGCCGTGGATTTTTTTGTGGAACGGGATATTGCCTTGGGGGTGCTGCCGCTTGGTACCGGCAACAGTTTTGCCCGGTCATTGGGAATACCGCTGGATTTAAACGGTTGTCTGGATGTGATTGCCAAAGGCAAAGTTGCCCATATTGATGTGGGCGAGGTCGACGGCCATCATTTTGCCAACGTGGCGACGATCGGTTTTTCGGCCGATGTGGCGCGCTTTGCGCCGCGGCCGTTGAAGCGGATTTTGGGGGTGGGGGCTTACGGATTGTCGGGGTTGTGGCAATTTTTTACGCACGGCTATTTTGATTGCGACCTGACGATTGACGGCGTTAAAAAATCGATCAAAACCCATCAGGTGATCATCGCCAACGGCACTTATTACGGAACTTCCAAGATCCTGCCCGATATTCATATCGACAACAAGAAATTGTTGGTTTTTACGATGGATTCGATGGACCGCATCCAGATATTGAAATTCTGGGCGGCACTGTTGACCAATGGCCGGATAAAATTCCCGGAAATCAGGTACATCCAGACGTCGGAATTGTACATTGAAACCAAACCCACAAAACGCATCGATATCGACGGAGAATTTACCCACAAAACGCCGGCGATAATCAAAGTTCATCCCAATGCACTGCGGATCATGGCGCCGCAAGTATTTGTCGATGCTGATTAAATACGGTTTGATTTCTTCAGGAAATTATTGAGTTCCAGGGTTTTATCGATTGTGATCGCAGTCGAGAGGACGCATATTCCCGCAATAAATCCGGCAATGACGTCGGTGGGATAATGGGCGCCCAGATAGATCCGCGAAAAACCGATCAAAAACACGCTGGCGGCGGCAATAAGGTAGGCGGCGGCGCCCAAGCGTTTATTTCTGGTGTAATGGTAGATAAAATAAGCCAGCAGGCCGTAAAAGACCAAAGAGTTCATCGAGTGGCCCGACGGGAAGCTGTAAAAAAAGGTTTTTTCAAGCGGTAAAAACTCCGGCCGGTCGCGGTGGATCATCAGTTTTATCAAGTTGTTGAGTCCGGCGCTTAACAGTAATATTACCGAGTATGTGAACGCGGTCCGGCGTTTGCCTTTGACGCAAAAAACCACAATAAGGGAGATCGAGACCGCAAAAAGGAATTCTTTCGACCCTAGAAACGACATTACAAACATGGCATCGGTCATCGCGGGACTGCGAAGCGAATACGCCGCGGCCTGGACCGCCGCGTCAAACGAAGAAGTTTCTTTTTCAATGACTTCGTCGGCAATCCCGGCGAACGCTCCCAGCGATGCCAGTGCCAGCGCGATTCCGGCGGCAATTTCCAGTAAAACGATCAGGCCGGCGCGCGACGTGCGGCCAAAGTCTATCAGGTTTTTAGCCTTATTGATGATTGTCATGAATTGATTATAATACAACAACCCCAATTTTTGGCAAAATTGTATTTTGCCAAAATAGCGCCAATATGGAAAATATTAATATTACAATCGGGGAGGTAAACGGCCTGGTGGATGAATTTGCGCTTTTAAACCGCAATTTTTTGGAGCATATCGACCTGGTGGTGGGGATGAGCCGGGGCGGGTTGGTGCCGGCGGCGCTGCTGGCGGCCCGCATTGACAAGCCGCTGGCGGCGGCATATATCGATAAAAATGATAAAATATTCCTTGACCGGGAGGAATGGCTTGCCGGGAAGAATATTTTGATTGTCGATGACGTTATCCGTTCCGGGAAAACATTGTGGCTTTTGAAAAATTATTTGGTAAAAAATACCAAACCGGCGGTAATTTCCTTTTTTACCCTATACCGGGTAACTTCGTTGTCCCGGCCGCAGTTTTATGTAGAGGCGTTTGCCAAAGAAGTTAATTGTGACGTTACCTTCCCTTGGGATAATCAAATATGACATTTAAAAATGAAATTATTGTCCGGCGGGCTGAGAATTCCGATCTGGAGGATATTTTGCGCTTAAACCATAAATTGTTCAAAAAAGAGCACCAAGAATACGATTCCGATTTGGACATGAATTGGACTTACGGTTTGGGCGCGGAAATTTTTAAAAAAAGCATCAACGACGATGACTATTTTGCCATGATTGCCCAAATTGGCGGTAAAACGGTCGGTTATTTGCGCGGCGGTTTGCGCCAGGAGTCCTGGAAAGTTGGTCGCGGGGCTGAGCTTGATAGCCTGTTTGTGGATGAAAATTACCGGAATAACGGAATCGGTAAAAAACTAGTGGAATCATTCCTGGGATGGTGCCAAGCCAAGAAAGTGGATTACGCCGCGGTGAGGGCCAGCGCGCACAATCGTTTGGGGATCGATTTTTATAAACAGGTCGGTTTTCAAGATTACGATGTCGTGCTAGAAAATAGATTAAGCGGTAATTTCAAGTATATGGCAACCAAAAAAGAAAAGGAGGACGCGAAGCGCGAGGAGTTTAAGGTTTCCGGCGAGAAGATCCTTGAGAAAGTAAAGGAGCTGGTCAAAGAGGGGAATGTGCGCCGGATAATCATCATCAATGAGAAAGGCGAAACATTGATGGAGCTCCCGTTGACTTTTGCGGTCGTGGGTACGGCAATCGCCCCTGTACTGGCCGCGGTGGGCGCCTTGGCGGCATTGATCGCCAATTGCACCATCGTCGTCGAAAGGAAATAACGACCTTCACGTTTGCGAATTGAAATTCAAAAATTCAGGGTCAAACCCCTGCGGGGCTTGCGGCAACTGTGTTGTTGGAGGAATAATTCCCTTGTCGCCGTATATTAATACGTCTCCGGCGTGAATTATCCCTCCGCCTAACATTTGCCGCAATCGTGAAGGTCGAAATTCCAATCTAGCGAAAGGTTTACCTTTCTCTAAATTGAAAAAACTTGCAAGGCAAAATCTTGCACAATTTTAACTATGGAAATTATTAAACGAATCGCCAATTTTTTATTTGAGTTAAACGAGACCAAGCGCACGCCCCGCAACGGCTGGCATCGGGCCGGGATCAAGGAATCCGAGTCGGTGGCCGAGCACACGGCGGTTTGCGCCCAAATTGCCTACGTGATCGCGCAGATGGAGGGGGTCAATGCCGAGCGGGCGGCCACCATGGCGTTGTTTCATGATGTTCGCGAAGTAAGGGAGGGCGACCAGGATTGGGTTACGCGGATTTACCGTCCCCGGGACGGCCAAGGAAAGACTTTGACGGCGCAAATCGCCGATTTGCCGATGGCCGGCGAACTAGCCGGTATTTTTGACGAAATGGCGGTGCGGGAAACCAAGGAGGCAATAATCGTCGCCGATGCCGATTTGTTGGAATTGGCGCTACAGGCCAAAATATATGAGCAATCGGGCTATCGGAGCGCCCGGCTGTTTATCGACGGCATGCGCGGCCGCCTTCAAACCAAATCCGCCCAAAAACTGCTGGTTAAAATTGAAAAAAGCAATATCGAAGACTGGTGGTTGGCGATTCCCGAAATCGCCGCCGTTGCCAAAAAGTTCTTCAGGAAAGAAAAATAAACTACGTACTTTTTGTTTGTTATTTTTGCCATCTAACTTACATTCATGCCTATCCATCTCAATTATCAGGGGACTATCTGCAAAAAATGCGGTGCGGAGTTTATTGCTTATAAAAAAGAATGCCTTTGTCCTAAGTGTGCCCATCCGACCGATGAATTTTTCGAATTCGCGGCGGCGACCATCGAGAGCATGAAAGACCATAAGCAGCTTTACGGAAATTATTTCCCGGATGCGTGGTTTTCCGGATCGACCGCTGACTTGGTGCAGGGGATGATATTTGAATTGTTCGATAATTTCGAGGCCCAGCGCCCGGATGATTTCGGGATTTTCGTTTTGGGGCAGTTGGACGAGGCGGAATGGGATGAAGGGGGCCAGCATCTGGCCGAGCAGGCAAAAGAGATTGCCCTCGAAGTTTATAAAATATATCTCAGGGATAACGATTTTCGCGGCGACAACCTCAAAGAAAAGCCGCTTGATCCGAAGCTTAAAAGCCTTAAATCGGAAGAACCCGAATTTGACAATTTGTGGCAAAACCTGTAATTTCCAAATGCGGCCGGCTTTGCAGGGATATCGGCTTGGGGGTTAAATTCCTAAGATTGACCGCCGAAAAAGATTGGCGGGAATGTAATATTCGCAACCTGCCGCATTGGGTCTTTATTGACGCCTGAAGCGAAGCGAAAGGCGGTTTGACGAAGATACCCCGTCGCGTAAGTCCGGGGGAGCTTCATATAAAATCCGGTGTTTTGGTCGGAAAATTTCTTGCGTTAGCGCAAGAAATTACGGGTTCGAATCCTGTTACCGGCATTGGCACCGATCCCATGAGATTCTCTCTCCCTCCTACTTATGGGGTTGGTGCCAAATCAAGTGCGTCTGTGAGGTAGTAGTTATCCCTCGGGGACGCCATCCCCGAGACCCCAGCGCAAATCTGGGCAGACGCATTCCAATTTATCAGGAAGCTCGGTGGTGTAGCGGTCAATCACAGGAGGCTCTGGACCCCCTAACCCCCGTTCGAATCGGGGCCGAGCTATTTGGGCCGTTAGTCTAGCCTGGTACGACGGCGGACTGGATATCCGCAGGTCGCGCGTTCGAATCGCGTACGGCCCGTGCAGTTGGGTGGCAGGCAATATAATGCTTTCGCCACCCTCTTTTTTTATAAATTTTGCTTGAAATAAAGCATTTTTTTGTTAGAATGAACCTAATTTAAATGAAGTACAACCCATGGCCGATCCGGAAAACGTAATTAAGGGAAAACTGGCCGAAAGTCTGGTCGAGCAATTATTGAAGGCAAATGGTTGCCGCGTTTACCGTTTGGGTTCTGATTCGGTTTTGGAAAATATTGTCCAGCTGGAGGATGAATTCGATAAGGACAGCAACCTGGGCAAAAAAATTGCCACGATCCCGGACTTGGTAGTGATGGGCATCCGCGAAAAACCAATTTTAGTCGAGGTGAAATTCCGCACCGACCCGGAGTCGCTGGAAGAGGAATTGCTTTTGGAAAAAGAACCGCTGGAAAGGTTTTGGGAGTCAAAGATCGTCTTGGTGACCGCGAAAGTTAAACCTTATTTCCGGGTGCTGACCCCGCCGTATTTTTCAAAGGAAAAGCGCGAAGGCTGGCCCATCCCGATTCCGAACTGGAAGCCGCTGGAAAAGGATCCCGACCTGGGATGTGATACTAAAACGATCAGGAAATTTGAAGAAATATTAAGGAAATACTATGGAAAATAACAATCGGGAATATCAGCCGGAAATAATTGAACCCAAGTGGCAAAAATACTGGGAAGACCAAAATATATACCGCGCGCTTGACCCGGCCGAGGCCGCCGGCAAAAAGAAATCCTATCTTTTGGTGGAATTTCCCTATCCTTCCGGGGAAGGATTGCACGTGGGACATGTGCGGTCGTACTCGGCCATGGATGCCATCGCGCGCAAGCGGCGTATGGAGGGGGAGAATGTGCTGTTCCCGATCGGCTGGGATGCGTTTGGCCTGCCCGCGGAGAACTTTGCCATCAAGACCGGCATCCATCCGGCAATTTCCACCCAGAAAAATATCGATAATTTCACGAGGCAGATGAAGAGCATTGGCCTGTCTTTTGATTGGTCGCGCCAGGTAAATACGACCGACCCGGATTATTACAAATGGACGCAATGGATTTTTATCCAGCTTTTCAAGAATGACATGGCTTACCAGGCGACCATCCCGGTGAATTGGTGCCCCAAGTGCCTTACCGGTTTGGCCAATGAGGAGGTAGTGGCCGGCAATTGCGAACGGTGCGGCACTCCCGTGACCCGCAAACAGATCAAGCAATGGATGTTGCGGATCACCCGTTATGCCGATCGCCTCATTGAAGACCTGGATAATGTCGATTTTTGGGAAAAGATCAAAATCCAACAAAAAGAGTGGATCGGCAAAAGCGAGGGCACGACGATTGATTTTGCCGTTGATGATGCCGGCGAAAAGATCAGCATTTTTACCACGCGCGTTGACACTATCTTTGGCGTGACGGCTTTAGTTTTGGCGCCCGAACATCCGTTGGTGGCAAAATTGGCCGCCCGCATTTTAAACAACGGCGAAGTGGGGGCTTATGTCGAACAAACCCGCAAAAAATCCGAGTTTGAGCGCGCCAACCTGGAAAAAGAAAGGACCGGAATTTGCCTAAAGGGCATAACCGCGACCAATCCGGCCAATGGCGAAAAAATCCAAATTTGGCTGGGGGATTATGTGATTGGTTCCTACGGCGGTGGGGCGGTGATGATGGTGCCGGCCCATGACCGCCGCGATTACGATTTTGCCAAAAAATACGAATTGCCAATCAAGGAAGTTATTAAAGGCGGCGATATTTCCAAAGAAGCGTTCACCGATTACGGAACGCTGGTAAATTCCGGCCAATTTGACGGCTTAGGGTCCGAGGCGGCGATCGTTAAAATTCGCGAATGGCTGCAGGATAAAAGTTTGGCGAAAACCACGATCAATTACAAATTGCGCGACTGGATATTTTCGCGCCAGCATTACTGGGGCGAGCCGATTCCGGTTGTACATTGCCAAAATTGCGGCATTGTTCCGGTTCCCGAGGACCAACTGCCCGTAAAACTGCCGCACGTCGAGAAATATCAGCCCACGGGCGATGGTTCGTCGCCGTTGGCGGCAATCTCGGAATGGGTGAATACCGTTTGTCCCAAGTGTGGCGGGCCGGCGGTGCGGGAAACCGACACTATGCCCAACTGGGCCGGTTCCAACTGGTATTATGTACGTTATTGCGATCCCAAAAACAACAAAGAGATCGGCGCCAAAGATAAGCTTGATTATTGGCTGCCCGTGGATTGGTATAACGGTGGCATGGAGCACACAACTCTGCATCTTTTGTATTCAAGGTTTATTTATAAATTCCTGTCCGATATTGGCGCGGTGCCGACCAACGAGCCCTATAAAAAAAGGACTTCGCAGGGGATGGTGCTGGCGGGCAATAACCAAAAAATGTCCAAGTCGCGCGGCAATGTGGTAAATCCCGACGATATCATCAAAGACTTTGGCGCCGACACTTTGCGCATCTATGAATTGTTTATGGGGCCGTTCGACCAGGCGATTGCCTGGTCCACCGACGCGCTGCGCGGCAGCCGCAAATTTTTGGGTCGGGTATGGCATCTGGTTTTGGAAGGCAAGGAAAACAACAAAAGCGACGACGAAGTCTTGCGCCGGGTACATAAACTCAACCAAAAGATCTCAACCGACATCGAGCAATTGAAATTCAATACCGCGGTCGCGGCCTACATGGAATTTTTGAATTTTGCGGAAAGCAATAAAGCCGGGGTGGGCAAGGATGTTTTGGAGCGGATGGTGTTGGTCCTGTCGCCGTTTGCGCCGCATATTTGCGAGGAGATGTGGGCGGCGTTGGGACACCAGGATAGTATTTTCAAGGAAACGTGGCCCGTGGCCGAGGCGGCGATGGTAAAAGAGGACACAATCAATCTGCTGGTACAAGTCAATGGCAAACTGCGCGATAAGATCGTAATTCCGGCGGGAACCGAAAAAGAAAAAGCCGCCGAGCTGGCAATGGCCTCGGCCGAAGTGAAGAAGTGGGTTGAGGGAAAGGAAATCAGGAATATTGTATTTGTGCCAAATCGGTTATTGAATATTGTAGTATAAAAAAAGTGGTCAGAGCCTTTGTAGGATCTGACCATGGTTGCATATATTGTCTTTAGCAAGAAGCGGTGAGCTTGATGCCGAAGGACTTTTTTCCGCTGTAATACCAGCCTTGCCAAATGATGGCGCCCTCCTGGTTTGTCACCGTGAATAAGGTGACCCGGGAGCTGATACCCCAGCCGGCTTGGCTGGTTCCATTACCAATCTCATAGGTATATGGAGCATCGGTCAAGGGGTACTCGGTTACATTGACCCGGCTTCCTTCGGGGAGACCGTCAAAATCAATGTTTCTTAATCCAGAGTCTTTCCATCCCTGCTGGCCACTGCCGTTGATGTGTTCCCACACGGAGTTGCCATTTTTGTCGTTGCCGACGAAGGTCTCGTAATCTCCGCCGTCGTCATAGTGCATCAGAGCACTGACTTCGGCGGTGATATCCTGATTCTTTACCGCCAGGTCGGGGGTTATTGATCCGACGCTGGTTTCCATTCCGCATACGTTTCCTATTCCCAAGCAAAGGCATACTGCCAATGCAAGGGCCACCAATACACTGTGTGACATTTTTGTGGTCCTCCGATTTATACTATGGCATAAAATACATAATTTGTCAATATTTATGGATTGCCGGGGTTGTAGTATCGTTAAGCATAAGATCGCAATTTTTTAACTAAAAAACCTATGTGCGGAATAATCGGCTATATCGGCAGGAGGGAAGCGTTTCCCGTTTTGATATCGGGTTTGAAGAGAATGGAATATCGCGGCTACGACAGTTTCGGGTTTTGCATCCATGATAACGATAAAAACGTGGTTACCTTTAAAAAGGTGGGTAAAATATCCGACGCTGGTGACGGCCTAAACGAGCTGAAAATCTCGGGCAATGTCGGCCACGCCCATACCCGTTGGGCTACTCATGGCGGGGTAACCGAAGCCAATGCCCATCCGCACTTGGATTGCCAAGCCAACATTTCGGTGGTGCATAACGGAATTATTGAGAATTACAAGGATTTAAAAAAAGAACTTGAGGCCGAAGGCCACAAGTTCTTGTCGCAGACCGATAGCGAGGTATTGGCGCATCTTATAGAAAAGTATTTTGACGGCAATTTGGAGCGGGCGGTCAAGAAGGCCGTGGCCAAGGTCCGCGGAACTTACGGAATCGTAGTTTTGGCGAAAAACGACCCGAATAAAATCGTCGCCGCCCGTTCGGGCAGTCCGCTTTTGATCGGTATCGGCGATAATGAATTTTTAGTGGCATCGGATCCGGCCGCGGTGGTTGCCAATACCAAAAAGGTTGTGTATCTAAACGAAGGCGAAATCGCCACTTTGACCCAAGATGGATACTCCATTTACGCGGAACGCCAACCCCAGGTTATAGAATGGAATGTTGAGGATGTGGAAAAAGGCAAATATCCGCATTTCATGCTCAAAGAGATCATGGAGCAGCCCGAGAGCTTGCGCAATTCTTTGCGTGGCCGGCTAATTCCCGACGAAGGCAGGGCCAAACTTGGCGGCCTCATGCAGATCGAAGAAGAATTGCGCGATATCGAAAGGATTTACACGATTGCTTGCGGCACCGCCGGCAACGCGGCGAGGGTAGGTGAATACATGCTCGAGGAATACGCCGGGATTACCACCAAAATGGATGCCGCCTCGGAGTTCCGTTACCGCAAGACGACCATTAACCGCGATTGTGCCATGTTAGCGATTTCCCAGTCGGGTGAAACCGCCGATACTTTAGCCGCGATTCGGGAAGCCAAGGCAAAAGGCGTGCTGACTATTGGCATTACCAACGCGATCGAATCGACGCAAGCGCGGGAGACCGCCGCCGGTATTTATAACCATGCCGGTCCGGAGATTGGTGTTGCCGCTACCAAAACATATACGTCTCAATTGGCGGTTTTGGCCTTGTTGGCCCTTTATTTGGGCCGCCAGCGCCAATTATCGCTGGTAATGGGCCAGCGCATCGCCAACGAGCTGCAGCAAATTCCCGATTTTGTGCAAAAAGTCCTGCAACAAGCTCCGCAAATACAGCGGATTGCCAATAAATATAAAGATGCCAAAAGTATGCTTTTTATCGGCCGCAAATATAATTATCCGACCGCTCTTGAGGGCGCGCTCAAGATGAAAGAACTTTCCTATATCCATGCCGAAGGGGTCGCCGCCGGTGAAATGAAGCACGGTTGGATTGCGCTCGTCGACGATGGGTTCCCGGTAGTTTCTATTTGTCCCAGCGACTCGGTTTACGAAAAAAACATTTCCAACATCATGGAAATGAAGGCCCGCCAGGCTAGGATCATCGCTGTCGCTACCGAGGGCAACGAAGAAATTGCCACGATCGCCGACGATGTGATTATTATTCCCAAAACCTTGGAAATGCTTACCCCGATTGTTTCTGCAGTCGCGCTGCAGTTGCTCGCTTACTATACCGCCTTGGCGCGCGGGTGCGACATCGACAAGCCCCGCAATCTGGCCAAGTCGGTAACCGTGGAGTAAAATAAACTTAAAGTGTAGAGCGAAAAACGTAAAACATAAATGCAATTTGCTTTCTTGTTTTGCGCTTTGCGCTTTTAACGTTGTGCTTAACTATATGAACAAACTTTTGGAAAACGCGAAAGGCAAAAAAACAATGCTTCTCGGCAACGAAGCGATTATTCGCGGCGCGCTGGAAGCGGGGGTGCAATTCATTTCTACTTATCCGGGCACGCCGGCTTCCGAGATCGGCAATAATTTCTATGCTTTGCAAAAGGAATTGAAAGATGACCCGAAGTTTTATTTTGAATTTTCAACCAACGAAAAGACGGCCATGGAGGCGGCGATCGGCGCCAATTTTTCCGGTCTGAAAACCTTGGTGGCGATGAAAAATTTTGGCGTCAATGTGGCCTTGGAGCCGTTGTTGCCGCTGGCTTATACCGGGACCAAAGCGCCCATGGTCATCATGGTGGCTGACGATCCGCAATGCCACAGTTCGGCCCAGTCTGAGGAAAATACCCGGCCGTTTGCGGTCATGTCCCACATTCCGATGCTGGAGCCGGCCGACGCCCAGGAGTGCAAAGATTTTATCATCGAAGCGTTCAACATTTCCGAGAAATTCGGGACGCCGGTATTTTTACGCACTACCACGCGCGTTTCGCACCAGCGGGCATTGGTGACTCTGGGCGAGCTTGACCCAAACCGCAAGATTGCCCTGAAAGGGGAGTTTGTGCGGGACCGGAACAAGTTTGTGACCATGATGCCGCGTTTGCACGGGATGAAAAAGGAATTGCTGGAACGCGAGGAAAAACTGGCGGCGTATTTCGACAAAAGCAAATTAAATACTGTGGTTAACCCGCCGGCCAAAGGTAAAAACGCCGCCGCGGGCATAATTACTTCGGGGATTGCTTACCTGCATGCGCGGGAAGCCATGGCCGAACTTGGCGTGGATATCCCGGTTTTAAAGCTGGGGATGTTCCATCCGCTGCCGGAAAAGAAGATCAAGGATTTTATCAAAGGGTTGAAAAGGGTATTGGTTTTGGAAGAGCTTGAGCCTTATTTGCAGCGGCGGATCGAGATGATGGCCAAGGATGTGAATTGCAAACTGCAGATTCATGGCGTCGATTTTCGTTCGCAGATCGGCGAGATGAAGCCCGAAACGGCCGCCAACGCGATTGCCAAATTGCTAGGCAAAAATTATAAGATGCCGATTTTCAAACCGACTTTCGAAATTCCGGTCCGGCCGCCGCAATTATGCCCCGGTTGTCCTTACTGGCTGGTTTTTGCCGAGGTCAAGAAGGCGGTGGACGAGGGCAAGGTAGTCTTTGGCGGCGATATCGGTTGCTACATGATCGGCGCCTTGCCGCCGCACACAATGTATGACTATATGTTTTGCATGGGTTCATCCATCGGGATTGCCCACGGCATTAAAAAAGCGACCAACCAGAAGGTAATCGCGTTCATTGGCGATGCCACATTCTTCCATTCCGGAATCGAGGGATTGCTGAATGCCGTTTACAACGGGTCCAACCCCTTGATCATCATCATGAACAACGACATTACCGCAATGACCGGCCACCAGCCGCATCCGGATTCGGTGGACGCGGTCCATCCGATCCCGATCGAAAAAGTGGTTGAGGCTTGCGGCGTAAAAAATATCAAGATCGTCGACCAGGGGAATGCCCAAGATTTTATCGCCGCGGTGCGCGAATATGTCGACGCCCCCGTTGTGAGCGTTATAATTGCCCGCCGTCCCTGCAAATTCGTGGAAAAGAAGGAAGCCGCGAGTTAATTTATGGTTTTCTCATTTGAATTTAAGGCATTTGTGTTTAAGGTCGTTCCTCGATGTATTCGTCGAGGTGCGACCTTAATGAACTGTATTTAAATTCAGTATATATGGCAAAAATTACCAAAAAAATTGCAAAAAAAGTTATAAAAGAACCCGAGCAAAAAACATTCGGCGTGGTGATCGTCGGTACGGGCGGCCAGGGATTGATTACGTTACTTGAGATCTTGTCCGATGCGGCGGTCAAGCAGGGGTTGGATGCCAAAACCAGTGAGCTCCACGGGTTGTCGCAACGGGGCGGTTCGGTCGAGGTGCACATCAAGTTTGGCCAGCAGGTTTTCTCGCCCTTGATTGGCGCCCAAAAGGCGGATTTGATCGTGGGCTTGGAGATGCAGGAGTGCCTGAAGGCCGCGTATTTTGCTTCGCCACTCACGAAATTCTTGATCAATAAGCTGGCGGTGGTGATTCCCGGCAAGGCGCCGCTAACCGAAGAAGAGATTGTAAAAAACCTCAAGAAATTTACCAAGAGTATCGAGATGGTCGATGCTAACGGTATTTGTGCCAGGGAACTGGGGACGCCGGTAGTCTCCGGAATTTTCCTACTGTGCCTGGCGGCATTTAAAATGATGATTCCGCTGGCGCCGGAAACGATCTTGGAGGCGATCAAATCCTCGGTGGCACCCAAACACTTGGAATTGAATATCAAGACCTGGGAACTGGCCAAGCAGATCGCGGGACAGGAGTAATAATATTGTATTTAAAGTAGCAAAAAATCCGGCGGTGCCGGATTTTTTTTAAGGCATTTGTGTTTAAGGTCGTTCCTCGATGTAATCGTCGAGGTGCGACCTTAGCCAACTTGCATTTTGGGTTTATTCGCCCGGCAAGCGTTTCGATATCCACAATAGCGAATTTATTGGCTTCTTGATATAATTTGAATGTGGAATGAAGAGTCGGCTATCGAAAAGAATGAGGGATAAAAATAATATCCAAAAACGCCAATTTTTACCAAAAATTGCTTCTGTTTTTTTGGTTATTTTGGGTTGCCTGCTTTCCTCCGGGAACATCCAAGCCGGTTTCTTGGAAGATATCCAGGCAATTTCGCAACGGGTG
>Ga0172381_10003964_pt1 | contig 15473 bp, 10 predicted proteins | sample Leawel6488metaG_FD_119754 | JGI IMG/M metagenome (GOLD analysis project Ga0172381, IMG submission 119754) | Leachate microbial communities from a municipal landfill in Southern Ontario, Canada - Leachate well 64-88 metaG | ecosystem: Engineered > Solid waste > Landfill > Unclassified | place...
AACATTTGGTTTGAAAAAACGGCAGAAGAACTCTTGCCAGAAGGCTATACAAATCCTTTATCTCCAAATGGTAAATATAAAAAAGAGACTGATATTATGGACGTTTGGTTTGATTCTGGATCTTCTCATACAAGTGTTTTAGTAGAAAGAGGATACAAATATCCATTTGATTTATATTTAGAAGGAAGCGATCAATATAGAGGGTGGTTTAATTCCTCTTTAATTATTGGAACAGCAATTAATAATTGTGCTCCATATAAAACATGTGTTTCCCATGGCTTTGTTTTGGATGGTAAAGGTAATAAAATGTCTAAATCACTAGGAAACACAATAGATCCTAACAAAATTATTGCAAATTCTGGAGCGGATATTTTAAGACTATGGGTAGCCAGTGTTGATTATCAGTCGGATGTAAGAATTTCAGATGAAATAATCAAGCAGGCTGCAGAACAATATAGAAAAATCAGAAATACTTTCAGATTCTTGATAGGAAATTTGGGCGTAAAAGGTAGTTTAGGATATTTTGATAATACAAAGGACAATGTACAAGATTTCGATGTAGTTGATTCATATATATTGGAAAAGTTAAAAAATGTAACAAATAATTGTTTATATGCTTATGATAATTATGATTTTTCTACAGTTACAACTGAAATCATGAATTTTATGTCAATTGATTTGAGTTCATTTTACTTAGATTTGACAAAAGATGTTTTATATTGTGATGAGTATGATTCCCATCGAAGAAGACAGGTTCAAACAGTTCTATATAAAACCATATTTGCACTTTTAAGACTACTAGCACCAATTCTACCTCATACATGTGAAGAAATTTATGATTTATGGTATGATAAGAATAAAGATTCTGTTCACCTTTTAGATATGCCTAAAAAGGAAGACAATATTGACAAAATTTTATTAAAAGAATATTCATTGGTTTTGAAATTAAGAAGTGATATTTTAAAGGCACTAGAAGAAGCAAGAACATCAGCCTTAATTGGATCTAGTCAAGAAGCAAGTTTAGATATTGAAATATTTGATAAAGATGTTGAGCATGTTTTCAAGAAGTTTTCATACCAAGAGAAAATAAGATTATTTATTGTTTCTTCATTAAGAGAAATTAATGATTTGAATGCAACCAAATATGATGTATGCAAAGTTTTGGTAAAAAAAGATAATGGAGAAAAATGTGAAAGATGTTGGAATAGATTTTCTGAAGGAAAACTTAATGAACAAAACATTTGTCCACGTTGTCAAGAAGCAGTTTTAAAAGCTAGCAAATGGGAGGAAAAATAAGTGAATAAAAGGAAAATATTGCTATTTTTATTGGTACCTTTATTGATAGTGATTGATCAATTGACAAAGTATTTTGCAGAGGTTAGTTTGCTTGAAGGTCATTCAGTAAACATAATTGATAATTTTTTCTATTTTACCCTAATTTATAATACTGGTGCTGCATGGTCTAGTTTTTCAAATAGTCGATGGTTACTTGTAGGAATTTCTACAATCACTGCAATTGGATTCAGCATATATTATTTTAGATATCAAAAGAAGCGCTCAGTCTTTGGGAATATATCAATAATATTAATTATTGGTGGTGCTATTGGTAACTGGATTGATAGAGTATTTTATGGAAGAGTAGTAGATTTTCTCGATTTTTATATTTTTGGCTATAATTTTCCGGTTTTCAATTTTGCTGATATTTGTGTAGTATGTGGAACAATAGCCTTAATTTTATTCATGTATATTGATGAAAAGAAGGTAAAAAATGGATGATTTATTGACCATTGTTGTTGAAGCTAATATGGAAGGAATGAGAATAGATAAATTTGTTTCAAATGTTTATTCTTCTTTTTCAAGAACTAGAATTCAATCAATGATAAGTAATGGTGATATTTTAATTAATGATAAAGAAGTTAAGCCATCATTCAAGGTTTCTGCTAACGATGTAATTACAATAGAAATAGTTCCAATAAACGACTTTAAAGTTATTCCGGAAAATATCCCATTAAAAATTGTTTATGAAGATAATGATTTAATAATAATAGATAAACCACAAGGAATGGTTGTGCATCCAGCAAATGGTCATTATAGTGGTACATTAGTAAATGCTTTATTGTACCATTTTGAAAATAATTTAAGCTCTATAAATGGCAATATTAGACCAGGGATTGTTCATAGAATTGATAAAGATACAAGTGGATTATTGATGGTTGCGAAAAACGATTATGCTCACGAGAAATTAGCTGAACAATTAAAAAACAAAACAGCTTCAAGAGTTTATTATGCAATAGTTAGTGGTGAAATGGAACACAATGAAGGCGTAATAAAAGCACCGATTGGAAGACATCTAAATAATCGAAAAAAAATGGCAGTTGTTAGTTCAGGGAAAAATGCTGTAACGCATTTTAAAGTTATTGAAAGATTTAATGGTTATACATTAATTGAGTGCAAATTAGAAACTGGACGTACTCATCAAATACGAGTTCATATGTCCTATATTCATCATCCAATTGTTGGAGATCAATTGTATGGAGGAAGAAATTTTGACTATTTAAATGGTCAATTATTGCACGCAAAAAGTTTGGTTTTAAATCATCCTACGACCAATGAACGGATGATTTTTGAGTGTGAATTACCAGATTATTTCACAAATGTTTTGAATATCTTAAGAAACAAAGGAACTTTGTAATAGATTTTATATTTGCAATAGATTATTTTTTAAAATATACTCTTATTTGTAATGAGGAGAAATTATTATGGAAAAAATTATTAATTGGGATGAGTATTTTATGGGAGTATCTTTATTATCTGGGATGCGTTCTAAAGATCCAAATACACAGGTTGGTGCCTGTATCGTAAATAAAAATAATCGTATAGTTGGAACTGGATATAATGGCTTTCCTAGAGGTTGTGAAGATACAGATTTTCCTTGGAGTAATTCAGGTGATTTTGCTGATACTAAATATCCATATGTTGTTCATGCCGAATTGAATGCGATTTTAAATAGCATAAAGGCATTGGATGATTGTAGAATATATGTTTCTCTTTTTCCATGTAATGAGTGCGCAAAGGCAATAATACAAAGCGGTATCAAAGAAATTGTATATATGGAAGATAAATATGCAAATTCTGAGAACGTTATTGCCTCAAAGAAAATGTTAGACTCAGCCGGTGTTAGTTACAGGAAAATGGATAAAATAGGGATAATTTTCACAAATGAGAAATAATTTTTTCTATAAATTATTTTGGGTTTTTATAAGTGTAATTCTATTAGGGCTTGGTGGTTATCTTTTTGTAACGGCAAATATTGGAAGTGATGCCTTGACGGTATTTAATCAAGGTGTTGCTACTTTTTTGAATCTAGATTTTGGTTATGGCATTATTATTACTAACTCAGTTCTGATCATTATAATGTTTTTTGTCAGAAGAGATTTAATAAGTTATGGAACATTTATGTCATTACTTATTGGTCCAATAGTTAATCTATTTTCAAGTATTTCTCTTCTGGTCACACCAAATAGTATTTATTTGAAAATGTTGATGCTTGTTATTGGAATTATTATTGCAGCTTTAGGAATAGCAATATATATAGCAATGAAGCTTGGATTATCACCCTTCGAATCTGTTGTTGTTGCAATACAAGAAAAATTAAAAACTCATTTTCGATATGTGAAAATTGTTTTCGATGCTGTTTTATTCATAGTTGGTTATTTATTAGGAGGGGTAGTAGGTTTTGGTTCAATAATAGCAATTATTACAATAGGACCCCTTGTTGACATATTTATTTTAGTTTTTAAGAAAATGAAGATATTTCAATATTAAAAAAGACTAGAATGTTTGTTTATAATTCCAGTCTTTCATAATTCTTAAAATTAAGTTTGGCAATTTTTCGGAAATTATCTTTTCCAATTTTTTTGTATATTTCCTTTGCTCTAACATCAACTTGCTTGCTTGCACCTTTCAATAGTTTAACATGATATTCTTTTTCAATCTTTTCAAGACATATAAGGAAAGAATAGCGCGCAATTATTGATGCTGCAGCTACAGCAATGGAGTGTATTTCGCCTTTGGTGATAAATTTTATGTTTTTCTCTACAATTATCTCATCTTTTAAATATGCATAGTATAAGTTTTCTGGAGTGAATTGATCTATTACACTATATTCTATTTTTTTATTTAGCTTTTTCTCTAGGTTTATCAAAGCTTTATTGTGTAGATAAGCTTTTAATTTATTCATATTATAGCCTTTTTCTACCATTTCATTATATTTTTCATTGCTTAATCTTAAATGAGAGTATGGTATGAATTTCAATAACTCATGTCCAATTACTTTTATTCTTTGATCAGTTAATTTCTTTGAATCTTTTACTCCTAAATTTGTAAGTGCAGTAAAATATTTTTCATCAACATAGGCTGCAACAACAATTATTGGTCCAAAAAAATCACCAGTACCTACTTCATCACTTCCAGCATGAGACCCTTCAAAAGTGAATTCATTATCTTTTAATGGAGTATTAATAATTTCTGGTTCCCAAATTGAGGCTTCATATATTGCTTTATTTCCTTGAAATACAACCTTTCCGGATTTATATACACTTATTGAGCAATTTTCATTCTTAGCAAAAAAATCAAGATATTCATTTTCGTTTTCAACAATACATTCTTGATATAATTTGCGCATTTTTTCAATAGTTGGTTTATCAACTAAAATAGTAAAAGTATTTCTTATCATAATCTTCTTCCTTTGTTTACATTATATCACATTTTTATGTTAAAAATAAGAAGATTTTGCTATCATAGTAAAGAGGTGAGCAAAATGCGTAGCATAAAAGAGATCTTAGAATTTGATATTGTTTTAGAAAGACTTGCTAATTTTGCAGTCACTTTTTCTGCAAGAGACAAAATAAAAAACTTAGAAATCAGCACTGATTATTATAATATTGAAGAAGAACTTAAAAAAACTGAAGAAGCGTTGAATATTACATATAAGTATGGAAGATGTCCTATAGATTGCATTCACGAGGTATTACCTCTTTTAGAAAGAGCATATAAGGGAGGTAATTTATCAATTGAGGAACTATATCATATTTCTATACAAGCCGAAGGAATTAATAGAATTAAATCTTTTGCAAAAACTATCGAAATGACAAATATTGATAACTTCAGTTATATTTGTAACTCGTTGGTTCCAGTAATGGAGTTGAAAAAAGAAGTAGAACGTTGTATTTCACCCTCACTAACAATTTATGATAATGCATCTTCTGCTTTAAATAGTATTAGGAAAGATATTAAAGTTAAAGAAAATGAAATAAGAAAAACTTTAAATAAATATCTTAAGAACAATTCAGATTATTTGAGCGATTTATTGATAACTATTAGAAATGATAGACTCGTTCTTCCGGTAAAAAGTGCCTATAAGTATTCGTTTGGAGGAATAATTCATGATCAATCAGATAGTGGTCAGACATTTTTTGTTGAGCCGGAAGATGTTGTCAGCATAAATTCGAAACTACAAGTTCTTAAGCATAAAGAAAATGAGGAAATTGAAAGAATTATTCAAGAATTAACAGATATTGTAAGAAGTAATTATGATGACTTCAAAAGGAATTTTGAGTTGATTATTGAATTGGATTTTTTGTTTGCTAAGGGAGAATATGGAAAACAAATTAATGCCAAAATTGCTGAATTATCAACAAAAAAAGAAATATATTTAATAAAGGCGAGACATCCATTATTAAATCCACAAAAAGTAGTCGCCAATGATTTCAAAATTGGTAATAATTATAAAAATATTGTCCTTATTACTGGACCAAACACAGGTGGAAAAACAGTTTCTTTGAAAACTGTAGGTCTTATTGTAATGATGAATCAGGCTGGGCTTCCAATTCCTGTTGATTTTGATGCAAAACTTGGTGTATTTGGTAGCATATTTGTAGATATAGGTGATGAACAATCAATTGAACAATCATTATCAACATTTTCTTCGCACCTTAAGAAAATAATTAATATAGTAGATGATGTTAATGAAGACTCATTAATTATTGTAGATGAATTAGGCGGAGGAACCGATCCAAGACAAGGCGAAGCACTAGCGATGTCAATTATTGATTATTTTCATAGTAAAAACGCACTTGTTTTAGCAACTACCCACTATTCAAATTTAAAGAAATTTGCCATAGATGAAGGATATATTACAAATGCATCGTTAATGTTTGATTCTGAAAAAATTGAGCCAAAATATAAACTTATTTATGACGTTTTTGGAAAATCATACGCATTTGAAATTTCTCAAAGATTAGGACTAAATAAAAATATTATAGGCAATGCTTTGAGATACTATCAAAAATATTCTTCACAAAGCGATATCATGATTGAAAAATTAGAAAAAGCAATATCTGAAGTTGATTTAAAAGGAGAAAATTTAGATATTGAAAGAAAAGAGTTAAAAAATAAAATTAACGATTATAATAATAAAATTGATGAGTTATTAAACGAAAATAAGAAAATAAAAGAAAAATCAGATGAGCAAATTAAACAGTTAATAGAAGAAGCAGAACATGAGATAGATCGAATTATTGATGATTTTAAAAATATACCTAGCAATGAATTAAAAATGCATCAATGGATTCAAACAAAGCATGATATTAAAGAAATTTTGGTTTTAGATGAAAGCATTGATGAGAAATCGAGTGTTGAGTTTGCTATAAATGAAGTTGTATTTGTACCAATGTTGAATAAGACTGGTAAAATTATTCGAATCAACAAAGATGATTATGGAATAGAAGTTGGGAATGTAACCCTTAATATAGATAAAAATCAACTTGAAAAATATGATAAAAAAGTAGAAAAGCCTAAAGTAACTATTGTTGCTAAAGCAAAAAAAGAAAGAGTTTTGGGAGAATGTAATTTAATTGGAATGCATGTTAATGAAGCACTAGTCATTCTTGATAAATACTTAGATGATGCACTTTTGATGCATTATAAATTTGTTAGAATTATTCATGGTTCTGGAACAGGGATATTGAGGAAATCTGTTCATGACTTTTTAAACAAAAAGAATTTTGTGGAATCATATCGTTTAGGCGGTGCAGGAGAAGGAGGAGTAGGTGCGACAATAGTCACATTTAAGCAGTAAAATGAAGCAAAAAATTTCTGAAAAATTAAAATTACTTGATGCAGTTCCTGGAGTCTACATAATGAAGAATCAAGAATCTGAAGTAATTTATGTTGGTAAGGCAAAAAATTTAATTAATAGAGTCACTCAATATTTTACTAAACCACATAGTGGTAAAACTCAAAAAATGGTGAATGATGTCGATGATTTTGATTTTATAATAACAAATTCAGAAAAAGATGCTCTTCTTTTGGAAATAAATTTGATTCATGAATATTTACCTAAATACAATGTGTTATTAAAGGATGATAAATCATATCCATATATCCAAATTAAAGGTGAGAAAAATCCTAAAATTGTTATTTCAAGAAAGATTAATGACAAGAAATCTATTTACTTTGGTCCATATCCAAGTTCATCCACAGCATATGAAATTGTAGAATTATTAAATCAAATATTTCCTCTTAGAAAATGTCAGATACTCCCAAAAAAACCATGTCTTTATTATCATTTGGGTCAGTGTTTGGCACCATGTATAAATGATATTTCACCTGATACATATGCTAAAATAATTAGAAATATTAGGAGTTTTATTGGTGGTAATAATAGTGATGTGAAAAAAGAAATAACTGAAAAAATGAAGAAAGCATCTGAAGAGTTGAAATTTGAACTGGCAAATGAATACAAGAAAATATTAGAAAACATTGATTATGTTGCTAGTAAAGCTAATGTTGTTTCTAGTGAAAAAATAGATAGGGATGTTTTCGCTTTTCATTCTTCCGATGATTATATTTCTATTTCTACACTAATTTTTCGCCAGGGTAATCTTATTAATAGGATCAATAATGTAGTTCCTCTTTATGGAAATGAAGTTGATGAGTTCTTTTCTTATATCATTCAATTTTATGAAAAAAATCTTTTACCTAAAGAAATAATTGTTCCAAACATTGAAGATATTAGTCTTCTTGAAGGGGCTTTAAAAATCAAAATATATTCACCAACAAGAGGAAATAAAATGGATATTTTGAGCATGTGTGCTAAAAATGCTATAAAAGCATTGGAAGAAAAGAATGTGATTTTCTCTGTTGAAGACTCGGATTTGAATAAAACATTGGATTATTTTAAGAAAATATTAAATATAAATTCACTACGTTTGATTGAATTAATTGATAATTCACATCTTTCTGGGGAGAATGGTGTTAGTGCTGTTGTAGTATTTCAAAATGGTGTTCCTAACAAGAAAATGTATAGAAAATATAAACTTAGTGATGATAATTCGGGAAATGATGTTGCTTCAATAAATGAAGCTATATATAGAAGATATTATCGGAAATTAACTGAAAAGAATGAGTTTTCAAATTTAATACTTATAGATGGTGGCATAAATCAAGTAAATGCAGCGAAAAAAGCATTAAATGATTTGATGATAGATATACCCGTGTATGGTCTTGTAAAGGATGACAAGCACACTACTAGAGCCTTGGTGGATAATAGTGGAGTAGAATATGATATTAGTAAATTTAAACCATTATTCTTTCTTTTAACAAGAATGCAAGATGAAGTCCATAGATTTGCCATTAATTACCATCGTAATTTGAGAACAAAATCCATGACAAAATCAATTCTTGATGATATAAAAGGTTTGGGAAGTAAAAGAATAGAAAATCTTTTGAAAAATTATGGTAGCATTTCTAAAATAAAAAATGCTTCAATAGAAGAATTGCAACAATACGTTCCAGAAAAAGTTGCTATTAGTATTCATGAAAAGTTGCAGAATATAAATGATGAATAGGTATTCTCATTTACAATTGTTTTTTTAATTGTTAAAAGTTATAATTATTACGAGAAAAGCGAGGGATGAGAATGAGAAAAAAGGTCAGTAAAAATCTTGAAGAAAATTCACCTTCCCTTACAAAAGAAGATAAGAGTTTGAAAAAGCAAAATAGAAGAACTGTAAAAAGAACTTCCATAAGTAATGGTTTGTTTACCAATGAAGTCAATGATCGAGTTGAAAAGGGGTTGACAAATTTTACTTCAAATAGAACTTCAAAAACAAAAAAAGAGATTTTCAAGTCTAACATTTTGACTATTTTTAATTTATTAAATCTGTCAATTGCTGTCTGGTTAATAACCGTTAATTCATTTAAAAATCTGACTTTTATGTCGGTAATTATAATAAATACCATTATTGGAATATTTCAAGAATTAAAAGCGAAAAGAACAATAGAAAAATTATCGCTTATTTCCGCTCCTGTTGTCGAAGTTCTTAGAGATGGAGAGATAAAAAATATTTCCAGTGATAATATAGTAATTGATGATGTCGTTTATTTAACACTAGGTAAACAAATTTGTGCTGATTCCGTGGTTAGTAGTGGAACAATTGAAGTAAATGAATCTCTTTTAACGGGAGAGTCTGATGCTGTTGTAAAAGAACCGGGTAGTGTTCTATATTCTGGTAGTTTTGTTGTTTCTGGAGAATGTTATGCGCAAGTTACTAAAGTTGGTGAAGATAACTACATTCAAAAATTAGTTTTACAAGCAAAAAAATATCGAAAACCAAAATCAGAAATAATGAATTCCTTAAAAATGTTGATAAAAATTGTAACAATTATTGTTGTTGTTGTTGGAACAGCATTATTTATAAATCAGTATGTAATACAAAAACACGATTATGTAAGTTCTGTTATAGGAACTGCAGGAGGAATTATTGGTATGATTCCCTCAGGATTATTTCTTCTTACATCACTATCACTTGCGTATGGTGTAATAAAACTTGGCAGTTATAATACTTTAGTTCAAGATCTTTATTGTATTGAAATGTTAGCAAGAGTTAATGTTTTATGTTTAGATAAGACAGGAACTATTACAGATGGGACAATGAAAGTTAAAGATGTAGTTGAGTTTGAAAATAATACAGGCCTTACAACAAAACAAATCATATCTTTATTGCAAGGGTCATTTAAAGAAAATAATGCTACTGCAATAGCTTTGCAAAAACGTTTTGGAAAGAATTCTAAGACAAAACCTACAGCAACTATTCCTTTTTCAAGTGCAAGAAAATATAGTGCAGCAAACTATAAAGAATTGAATTTGTCATTTATTATGGGAGCTCCAGAATTTATTTTTAAAGAAAGATATAGTGAAATATGTGATGAAGTTGAAAAATATGCAGAATTGGGTTATAGAGTCTTATTTTTAGCTAGCAGCACTGAGTCAATTAAAAATAATCAACAATCAATGAATGAGGAACAGATGACTCCTCTAGCTTTAATTTGCATCGAAGATACAATTAGAAAAGATGCAATCGAAACCATAAATTATTTCAAACAGAGTGGTGTTGATGTTCGCGTTATATCTGGAGATAATCCACTAACTGTATCAAAAATAGCAAAAAGAGCAGGTATCGAAAATGCCACTAAATATGTGAGTTTAGATGGTAAAACAGATGATGAATTAGAATTGCTTGTTAATGAGTATACGGTTTTTGGAAGAGTGTCGCCTTCACAAAAAAGAGTACTAGTTAAATTGTTGAAAAAGAAAAGAAATGTCGTGGCAATGACTGGAGACGGTGTTAATGATATATTGGCACTTAAAGAAGCAGATTGTTCAATAGCTATGGCAAATGGGTCTGAAGCAGCAAGAAATGTTTCTCACTTAGTTTTACTTGATTCCAATTTTTCTTCAATGCCACAGGTTGTAAAGGAAGGAAGAAGAGTAATAAATAACATACAGCGTGTTGCTACACTATATCTTACGAAAACGATCTTCTCATTCTTAATTTCAGTTTTAGTTATTGTTTTGCATTATCCTTATCCAATTCAAACTATCCAATTAATGTTTTTTGATTTTCTTGTAATAGGAGTTCCATCTTTATATTTAGCCGTTGAACCAAATAATAACCAAGTACGTGGAAGATTTTTGCTTAATATACTAACAAGTGCTCTTCCTGGAGGACTACTGGTTGTATTCAATTATTTGGTTTTGATAATTGTTGGTAAATATTTGAATTTAAGCTATGCAGAAATCTCAACATCTACAGTATTCATCACAACTTATGTTGGGTTATTAGTTTTGTATAGAGTCTGCAAGCCATTTAATGCAGGACGCAGGTTATTATTTATTTCAATGTGTATAATCTTTGTTGGTGCATTGGTTCTTTTCAATGGATTTTTTGATATGATTATGCTAGGTGTTCCTAATATTCTTTTGGTAGTTGTAGTCTGTCAGTACTCTTTGGTTTTATTACCATTACTGATTAAAGCTAGTACTAAATTAAGAAAAGTTATTTATAAGTATATAAGTTAATTAATTTTTTCTAAAATGTGTTGATAAATTAATGATAATATTATATTATTATTACGCGTGTCCACGTAGCTCAGCTGGATAGAGCAACGGCCTTCTAAGCCGTAGGTCGAAGGTTCGAATCCTTTCGTGGACGCCATTTTTTTATCGTAAAGGAGGAATTACTTTTGATTGATGAATTAATAGAAAAAGGAGAATATGAAAAGGCTCTTGATTTATTAAAAAATGAAACATCAGAAATTGCTGGATTACAAAAAATTATTTGTTATTTTTCCTTGAAGAAACATCAAGAAGTAATTGAACATGCAAAATTATTACTTAAAAATGAAACTAGCAATTACTATTATGATATTTTATCTTTGTATATTGCGTCACTTGTGGAAATAGAAGATGATGCTACTGCAATTAAATTATTAGAAGAAGAACTTTCAATGCCTTATATTCCAGGAGAATTTGAAAATATATTCAATGATACATATAACAGATTAGTAAAAAAACAAAAGCAAGCAAATAAAAATTATTCTCCATATGATCTTTATAATGATGAAGAGATAAAGGTTTTGTTGGAAAACAATGAAAAGGAAGAGATTCTTCTTTTATGCGTAAATCAATTACAAAAAAGGAATATTAGAAATTTCTTGCCTGAAATAAAGAAATTTCTTCAAAATAGTGCAAAACCTAATTTCTTAAAAACAATAATTCTAGAATCTTTAAATGAGCAAAACATTGATGAAGAGATTAATATAATTAATAAAGATATGATGGCAATAAGTGTTGTTCCCACTGAACTTACTCCGCTTTTTGAACTTGAATCATTAAAAAAAATTAATGATATAATTGAGCAGAAAGTTCAAAACGATATTTCTTTATTAGAGTATTGCTTCAATATATCTACAAGTTATTTTGCAAGTATATATCCACTAGATTTATCTGCTGATGAATATAATTATGTTGCAGCGAGTGTTTACTATTATGCCTTAACACTTTCTAATGTCGAAAAGTCTATAGAAGAAGTAGCAAATTTATTTAATGCAAAAAAAGAGTTTTTAAGCGTTTACTATGATACAATATGTAATGTAAACGAATATTAGAATCACCATTATTATATTTGATAATAATGAGTTAATATGCTAAAATTACTATCGTTGATATATTAGGAGGAAAATCATGAAAATTAGTATTAATAAAGTTAGCGATGCAATCGTTGAAGCAAAAATTGAGTTTGACCCAAATGAATGGGTAGCTGCCCAAGAAAAGGCCTATAAAAAACTTGCAGAAGAAATTGAAGTTAAAGGTTTTAGAAAGGGTGCTGCACCTTTAAATATTGCTAAGAAACATATTGAACCTGCTAAAGCAATGACTGAAGCTTTGGATATTATTATCCCAACAGGGTTTGAGGAAATTCAAAAGCAAAATAAGTTTGAAATATTGGTTAGACCAAATGTTAATGTTGATGAGGTTTCGGCAGAGAAACTAATTGTTACATATACACTTACATCAAGACCAACTGTTAAATTAGGTGTCTATAAGGATATTGAAATCTCTAAACACGAAGTTGTGGTTAGTGATGAAGATATCGATAGAGAACTTCATAATTTGGCTAAAAATCTTGCGGTTGTTGGTCCAAAAGATGGGGATGTTGTAGCCACAGGGGATATTGTTAATTTTGATTTTGAAGGTTATACAGATGGTGTAGCTTTCGAAGGCGGAAAAGCTGAAAAATATGAACTAGAAATAGGTTCCAATATGTTTGTTCCTGGATTTGAAGAACAACTAATTGGTAAGAAGGTTGGACAGAAATGTGAAATTGCTGTGAAATTCCCTGATAATTATGTTAAGGAATTAGCTGGTAAAAATGCAACATTTAAGATTTTGATTCATTCAATAAAATCAAAAACAGTTCCAGCAATAGATGATGATTTAGCAAAAGATGCCCAAATGGATGGCATTGATAACTTAGAACAATTAAAAGCAAAAGTGAAAGCTGATTTGCTTGCTAGAAAGAGTATTGAGGCTGATAAACTTGGTTTCAATTTATTGATTGAGCAAATTGTTTCTCATAGCGAATTAACTATTCCTAACACTTTAATTGAAAATGATACACACGCTGGATTTGAAAGATTTAAAAAAGATGTTGAAGCAAAAGGAATTCCATTTGACAAGTACTGCGAAGTTACTGGAATGACTGAAGAAAAAATTAAGGAAAATATAAAAACTGATGTTGAGAAAAATTTGCAAGCGGTTTTTGTTCTTTCGGAAATAGCGAAAGAGAATGAAATAAAAGTTCTAGATGCTGACATTGAAGAAGAAATCAAAAAAATTGCTGATCAATATAAAATGACAGCAGAGGATGTTAAAAAAGCATTTGGCAATAAAATCAATGAAATTGCAAATCAAGTTTTCTCGAGAAAAGTAAATGATTATTTAAGATCAGTTAATAAATTATCTTAATTATATGAAATGAATGAAAAGACGCAGAGCGTCTTTTTTCTAACAAAAGGAGGATTAATATGAAACAACCAGAAAATACGAGTTTGGCTCTTCCTGTGGTTTGTACTAGAGGGATAGTATTTTTCCCTCATATTGAAATGGCCTTAGAGGTTGGAAGAGATAAGAGCATGAATGCAATTTCATACTCTCAAGAGAAGTCTGATAGTTTTTTGATTATACTTTCACAGCGAGACTCTGAAGTTTTTGATCCAATACAAAGTGATTTGTATGATGTTGGGACATTAGTAAAGATTAAGAATGTCAAGAATAATTCTGATGGGTCTAAAAGAGTACTATTTGAAGGTTTATTGCGCCTAAAAATAACAAAATTAATTATTTCTGAAGAGTATTATTTGGCAAATTATGAAATAATAGATGATATTTATGGCGATAAGAATGAAGAAATAGCTCTTGTGAGATCTTTAGCAAAAACCATAGAAGAACTTGCTAATACACCAAGTACACAATTCCCAGTTAATTTGATACAAGAAATGTCAAAAGGAATTTCAGCACACGAGTTGGCTGATTCAATTGCGCATTATTTACCAATCTCCTTAGAATCAAAGCAAAAAGTTCTTGAAACTAGAGAAGTAAATGAAAGGTTAAAATTAATAATAGAAGCGATTTCTCAAGAAAAGGAAATCAATAAACTAGAAAGCGAAATAAATCAAAAGGTCCGCGATAGAATTGATGAAAATCAAAAAGAGTATGTCTTAAGAGAAAAACTTCGTGCCATCAAGGAAGAACTTGGTGATACTCCAAATAAAGATGATGATACTGATGAAATAAGGAAGCAAATTGAAGAAAATCCTTATCCAGATAATATTAAAAACAAGATTCTAGATGAGTTAAGAAGATATGATATGATGCCTCCTTCAAGTGCAGAATCTAGTGTTATAAGGACTTATATAGATTGGGTACTAAAAACACCATGGTATCAAAAAAGTGATGACAATGATGATCTAAATAATGTTGAAAATGTTTTAAATGCTGATCATTATGGTCTTGAAAAAATAAAGGAAAGAATATTGGAATATTTAGCAGTTAAAAAATTAACTTCATCATTGAAAGCTCCAATATTATGCTTTAGTGGGCCTCCGGGAACAGGCAAGACCTCTCTAGCAATTTCAATTGCAAAGGCACTTGGAAGGAAATTTGTTAAAGTTTCCTTGGGGGGAGTGCGTGATGAAGCAGAAATTAGAGGACATCGTCGTACATACTTAGGATCAATGCCTGGTAGAATCATACAAGGGATGAAAAAAGCAGGTGTTATAAATCCAGTGTTTTTACTTGATGAAATTGACAAGGTTGGTGCAGATTATAAAGGAGATCCATCTAATGCTTTGTTGGAGGTTTTAGATCCAGAACAAAATATGGCATTCAGCGATAATTATCTTGAAGAACCATACGATTTATCAAATGTTTTGTTTATTGCTACTGCTAATTACCTAGAAAACATCCCATCCCCCTTAAGGGATAGACTTGAGATTATAGAATTATTCTCATACACTGAAGTCGAAAAATTGAATATTGCACAAAACCATCTTGTGAAAAAACAAATTCT
>Ga0172381_10003965_pt1 | contig 15472 bp, 30 predicted proteins | sample Leawel6488metaG_FD_119754 | JGI IMG/M metagenome (GOLD analysis project Ga0172381, IMG submission 119754) | Leachate microbial communities from a municipal landfill in Southern Ontario, Canada - Leachate well 64-88 metaG | ecosystem: Engineered > Solid waste > Landfill > Unclassified | place...
ACCTTGTCATCATTGGTGTATGCTTTCCAGCGGGGTTCCAAAGGTTGTCGATACGTATTTTATCTTTAGCTCCCCACGCTTCCCATATTTGGAATGAAAATGTATTAACGTTGTCCTGTTGTAATATCATATCTAAAGAGTTCCAGAATTGTTCACCAATAATTTCATCACAGTCTAATGCTAAAATCCAATCCCCTGCATCAGCTTCCTTTGGTAATATTATCTTCCAAAGGTATTCTCGGAGTGCATGTTCTTGTGTCCAGAATAAGGGTTCTTCTTCATGAGTGTAAACCGTAGCCCCATATTCCTCTGCTACTTCAATACTGTTATCATCACTATTGTCGTCTAGGACGACTATTTTATCGCTGTAAGTTTGTGCATGTGTTAGGACTTCTGAGAGGTATCGGTTTGCCTCGTTTCGCATAATCATTGCAGTGATTAGCTTCATCAATCCACCTCATCAAAAACAAGTTTACGCATATCTTCTAACCATTTCTCCGTAACTTTAAGTTTGGCTTCTGATTTAGTTTGAGAATCAGTTGTTATTCCTTCCTTTTCCAATGCTTCTGCAAACTGTTTCATTAACTCTAATCCCATTCTTTTATCTAATCTTAATGTGGGTTTTGGGGATTCTAACTCTTTTAATTCTTTCGTTGATATTTCAAGTGGTTCGACTACTTCGACTTTCGTTCCTATTCTTCTATAAAGCCATATATCCATATGGGGGAAATTACCACCAATTTGAATCTCAAATCCACGCAAACCATCCATCATTTACTCATCCCCCCCGTAAACAGTTGTGTCTGCTTCAATCCATGCTCCCCACCGTTGGTAAAATTTAGCTTGGCCTTCTTGAGCAAAACCATTTAATACAATCTTATCCACATCTGATGGAGTGCTACCCATGTGATCATGTATCATAACTGATTTGGGTTCATAACGGATTCTAAGACCATCATAACGGAATTTCCATTGTAAATCTTCCTCTTCAAAGTAGTGGAAAAATATTTTATCAAATCCACCATACTGCATGAACACGTCACGCTTAACAGCCAACACAGCACCACAAACTGATAAAACATTAATTGGTTCCTCACATTGACCTTTATCTTCTTCATTAAAATTCCTTACTCGTCTGTTTTTGTTAGTGCCAACAACACCAGTACCCATCAACAAATTATCCTTATTAACCAGTTTCGGACCCGCCACGGCAACATCATCACTCTCCATGAGTGCATCGACGAGGTGTGTAAGCCAGTCCTCGTGGCCTTCCTTAACACTTACATCACTGTTTAGGAAGATTATTATTGGGTTCTGAGTTAATCTTGCACCTGTATTACATGCAGATCCATATCCCTTATTTTTGTCTGCTTGGAACCCTTGAGTGTTAGGATGTTTGTATAGTTCTTTACATACTTCTTGCCATGTATCATCAAGACTGTGGTTGTCTATGACTGTAAAAGTAAAATTAGGGTAATTGGTATTTTCTATTATATTCTGGACGTTCTTACGGCACATGTCGGCTTGACCGTATGTAACCATGATTAAATCCACTGGAGGGGTAGAGAAATCCATTATATCCCTTTCCCCCATTTCAAGTAAGGATTAATTCCTTTTATTTCAATAAAAGATTTAGTTTTTTGAGGGTTTGGAACAAAAATATTAATTAAAAAACTGCCAAGATTTTTAAATGCCTTTTCAAGTTCTGAAACTGATTTGATTAATTCATCCCATGAATTGAGTCTTCTTTCAGTTAAAAGAGCGTTTTTCCTTTCTTCTTGGTGGTTTAAAGCAACAAGTTTTCTTTTTTGAATCTTTCGCATCCTTTGTGCTTTTACAGACTTAGCCCCATATTCCATATTTATCCCCTCCACAAGGATTATATCTCTCCAACCTTCTCAAGTACAACAGGCAAACTATCGACCATGCCCTCTGGCACTTTAGTTTTACTTTTAATCTTATCTGGTTTGAAGCCAAGAACACGTATTCCTTTGCTTGCTTTCCAAGCATTGTAAACATCTAAACTCATAATATGGTCAGCTTTCACAGTATAATCGCAGTGTAACTTAAAGCCCTTCTCTTGAGCGTCAGAACTGAAATAACAATCTTCCCCTTGGTGATGGTAACCATACTCCACACCCTCATCCAAAACCTTACTATCAATCAAGTAACTTGCACCAGTCATATCCACTTCAACGAGTGGCCCGTAACGTGTCGGTACTGTCCACGGCCCAAGGTCTGGGATGTTCTTCAAATATGTGGTGTAAACTGTTTTGTCATAGTTTTGGATCTCACGAACATGAAGTTCTGCCGGGTCCACATGTCGGTAATTAGTATAGTCGTACTTATTCTTACCGTTGGTTACTTTGCTTGGATATTTCACCATAACATTGAATGCCATCTTACCTGTACTGTTGCTTCGAGTGATGAAATGAGGGTTCACTCCAGGGTAAACTACATTATAGGGGTGTAAGAAGTTGTCTATCCTATTTGGGCTTATGAATGGGTCACTGATTGGACCATTGGCAAGGAGTAATGAAACAATGTCCACGCTGTGTCCAAGTAATCGTTTAAGACTGTCTTTGGGTACGAGTATGTCACTATCTATACTATACACGTACTGGTCTTCTTTGTCTCTTAGTTTTATCCATTCGTTCCGTATCTCTGCAAAGTATTCCATCCACCGGCCTAATGCTCTGTGGCCTTGTATGGTTCGGTCTTCATAGTTGCCTTGGTACTCGACAATGGTAACTTTACGGTACTTGGATTCTACTTTCCTTTTGAAGTTTGATAGAATCTCCCGTATCTTACTTACTTCGTCCTGGTTTGTTGGTGGTTGGTTGAGTGTGCTGTGTGGTACTGCTAACTTTTCACCTTGTTTGGGGTAGTTGAACAGTATTGCTATGTGGATTTTCTTTTTATTGTAATCTAGGTTGTAAATGTGATTAAGGTATTCTGATAAAACGTAACTACGACCCACTCCTACGGGGCATCCTATCATTATTTGTGGTTGTTTCCCCATGTTTCAATCCCCTCTAAACATAGTTATTATTGTATTTCAAATTGAGTTTTTTCTATGTATGATGGAACTCTGACTTTTCTTTCTAAAAGTGAAATTTCTGTTCCTTCAACTACTTTGATTATTTCCCGTTCCCCTTCTAAGAATTCTTTTTGGTTCAAAAACTCTAAAACCATTTCTTTCGTAGAAGCTTCATGACTATAACAATCAAATCCTCCAGACCCAAATTCTTTCCAGATAACAAAATAACTCATAAATCAACCCCTCCAAGAGTGTTTATTCTTTTTTATTCAAAGGATGAAACTTATCCACTTCTTCCTTCTTAGGCTGTGTAAGTAAGCCAACAATTATTACAATAGCAAATAAAACTACAATTCCAAAAAGGAATCCTATCCAAAAATCAGATATTTCAAACATCATTAAAAATCCCCTCCATTTCTCCTCATTTTATTCTTACGCCAACGTTGCCGAAGGTACCGTGCCATGGCTTGATAATCTTCATCACCGGGACTATCACCCAGATAACCCAAGCATGGTTTACCTTCTCTTGTTTGGTATGTCATTTTATCAACGCTATAATAACGGCCACTGCAATAAGAAGAAGCCCCCAAATCATTTTATCTAATTTGTCTTCAATCCTAGTTAAACGACCTGCAAGAGTGTTGTCAGTGTCTTTTAATGCTCCGTTGGTGGCTTCCTTAGCTCCGATAAAGACAAGTACCCTATCCTTAAATGTTCTAAATTCTTGTTTAATGGCTTTAAATTCTTTCCAGTCTTCTTCATGTTTGCATTCATGTTCTTTGACTGGTGGGCTGTTGTATTGTTGAAATTCATTATATCCTTTATAGTTTGGATAGGTTCTATCGCCTAGGATGTCAGAAGGGTTAACTTCTTTAGTGTCTTGTTTCATAATAGTACACGTCCCTGCGAGGGTGTATCTCGTGGGGTCATTCTCATAGTACACTGGTGTATTTAGTTACACTTAATCAGTGAGTGTATCTAAGTGCACAAGTTTAGGCAGATCCAGATATTTTTACTACTGCCCCGCCACCTATGAATCCTATTAATCCACCGGCAATGAACTGGCTTAGCTCAATTTGCTGTAAGTATAATGCTCCTGCACCCATTCCGCCAATCATGACTATTGCCACTAGGAATAGTACGCTGTTGTCTATTTGTAGGTTTCCGCCTTCGTCTTTTAAAAAACTCATAATTCTCAATCCTCCAATTGTTTTAAAGTAAATTTAAGTAAGAATAAAAAGTGGTTCTGGTCAGATTCGAACTGACGATTGCACTAAGCCTGGCTCCTAAGGCCAGTATGTTAGGCCACTCCATCACAGAACCGATAGGGAGTAAGGGATTCGAACCCCTGAAGTACTAAACCACCCGATCTTAAGTCGGGGCCGTTTGACCAGACTCTGGCAACTCCCTTAAACGACACTGACCGGATTTGAACCGGCACACATCATAAGATGTGAAAGTGGTCTCAAGCCACCCGCCTTATCCTGGTTGGGCTCACAGTGCCATATTACGCCGTGACTAGGATTCGAACCTAGGAACTCCATAAGAAGCACGGATTAGCAGTCCGTCACGATTGGCCACTCTGTCATCACGGCAAAAGAATAATAAAAAGGTAGTACATCGCAGATTTAACGGCAGAATATAATAAGAGCGTGGGATGAGGTGAAAAACCTCTTCAGGGTAAAAGAGGAAGGGGGGATCACTCTTACTAGTGGTCTGCTCACGCCTCCACGATAATACAATTTAAAGTATTTTATAAGTCATTAACACGTTCTGGGCTTTTTCTAGTGGTGTCCGTATAGGGGTTGTCATATTAGTAGTCATATTGGTTGTCGATAAGTTGTCGGTAACTGTGGGTTCTGGTTCAATGTATACTTCAAGTTGTCCACGTGCCCCGCCTTGGTATTTATCGTAGCCGGTGCATCCATCATAATCTGCATCACAGACGGAACAGGTTATTTCACCTTCATAAGTTCTCTTTGGATTTACTTCCAGGCAACCTGTATGATGACAAAGTGGGCAATGGTTTTCCCATTGGTAATAACCACTTTCACCACCGTACATCCCGGATGGTATGAAATAGCCTTCTACGGTGTCCACAGCTTGTGATGTGGGTAGAAAAGCCAGAGTGAAAAGTAGTAATATAATATAACGCTTAATTTGATCAGCTCCATTGTTCGTGTATCTATCCCAAAGCATTGCTATTTGGGATAGGTGCCACATCTTGCCACTGGAGATTTAAGGTCGTTTAAGACCATTGACTACACCTTATCACCTATTCTTTTAATATAAATAAAAACATTAGTGGCCACTGAGCCATTAAAAAAATATAACCATATTGTGGCACAAATATATAAACTAAACATCCTAAATTGAAAAATATAAATGCTCCGTATCCAAATGCTTTAAAATTGCTCATTTTTGGTTTGTAACATGCTTTAGTTTCCACTTTTTCAGAATAAGTGAAATCATTTTTAAGCCAGTGTTTCCTTCTAACCATTTCATTCACCCCTATCCTTTAACCCACAAATAACTTATCATGCCGACTGCAATTATTGTAATGACAACGGCAACAAAGTAATTCATTGTTTCACCTAATCAATAGGTTAATTAACATACAAAACAAAGCAAACATACAAAAAATTTATGATTGGTATGTTTTTAATTAGAATCAGAAGGCTTAACCCACTTATCTATCAAACAAGGATTAATGAACATTGGATCACCCTAACCGGCCCTTAAACTGATTCCAGTCACTACTCAAAGACTCCATCACACAACTAAACAAAACATCACGAGCACCACAACCAGGACAAAACAATAATTGAGTCTCGGAAATGTTCAACCCATGACTTCCACACTGTTTACATGAGTAGTTGCTGATAAAAAGCATAATCAACCATGCTCCCCTTCAATCAAAGAATCAATCTCATTATTAAAGAAACGTTCATACATCTGAAAAACAGGATTCTTATGATGGTCGCCTGTAAAATTAGGATTGTCTTTCATGAACAAATGGTGAGTTTTCTCATGATTAACAAGCATACAAAGAGCATAACGGATTAAAGCGGGTTTATTAGCTGTGATAACTATAAGTGTGGAGCCGGGTTTACTTTCTACTTCTTTATTTGGGTAGATTTCAGCCGTTGGAAGTTTACATTTCTTATTTTTGAATATAATCTTATATTCATCTTCCTTGTCAATGATGTCCAGTATCATGTCAAGTTGTGCTTTCACTTAAAAAGCCTCCATTGATTCTGGGAGTCTTTCATCAATATAAAACAATTCAGATTTAATATTAGCATCCTTATTAACTCTTAACTGGCAAAACGCTTCTGGAAGTACAGGCAATTGCATACTATCCGCATATCCACCATATCCAAGGAACGCACCACTAAAACAGTAATGCTTACGCTTTAATCCTTCTTGACTTCTTTTAGGAATACTAAAGTGTCCTGCTCTGTGGTTATGTCCATGAATCACTATATCAGATTCTATGGTCTGAGTATCCCGGATAATCTTACTTTCAGCCGTATAATGATATAAAGAGCTTCCTTTCCCATGAGCGGTGTAAACAGTTATCGGTTTATCATTTACTGTGAAAGTGTCAATGTTCTGATTCCCATAATTCGTATCAAGTTGGTTACTAATCAACCGCATAATGTCAAGGTCATAATCTTTACTTAAACGGATTTCATGGTTTCCCATACAGCTAAAAACAATATCATCTTTGAATGGTTTGAAGAACTCTATGATTAAATCTATTTGGTCATCTAGTGGCATTTGTTGTCTGAAACTACTATTGGCAAGTTTCTTAGTCGCCGCCTCAACCAAATCACCCATAAGGTATATCCTGATTGGGTTTTTAATCCGTTTTGTGGTGTCTTTCCAGTAATCAAGGTATTCAAGATTGCAGTTTTCACTTCCAAGATGAATGTCTCCTATGGGTAAAATATAGACTAGGGATTTATCTGATAGTGTGTAACTGTCTTGTAAAACCACTTAATCAACCTCGTTTTATAGTAAAAATGCTATTATGGAATAGTAAAATTGCTATAATGCAAAATAAAATATGTATAAGAAGTAACGTGAATTACATTAACTATTAATCTTTTTTATCATCTACTGGAGGGTTCCGGTGATCAGTGTCACGCTTCCAGTAATGGTCATAATAATGCTCGTTCTTGTTCAAATTAGACATAAACAATCACCTCATTTAATCCCTAATCGTTCATACAACTCATCAACATGCTCACAATACTTACTATACCCACGCTTATTAACCGTAGGCTCAAAATAAGGCTTAGGATGCTCCTCATCAGATTCATGATAAATATGCTTAACATCCATCTCCGTTAAAGCCCACTCAGGTGACGGTTCTGGAATCAAACCACAACGCTCACAAAATGTAACATTATCAATATCATCATGAATTAAATCGTTCCCACACTCAGGACACTTACCCAGAGCAATCCTCTCCTACTGGTTTTAAAAACTTATTATGACCAGAGCGTCCAGTGTAGCAATCGAAAACATCGTATTCCTCAAAGTAATGGCACTTGTTACATTTTATGACATATTCACCATATTCTCCATCCACTCGAAACTCGGTCAGCGTTCCCTTATTGCAGACCGGACAAGTGTCTCCCTCTTTGTAGTCATATAACATTTTTTCAAATCCCTTTCCCCTATACTATATATTACTGTAACGTAAGCAGTTTAGACTAAGCCCCTCCTTTTCTTTTCTTTCCAGACTAGTTCCATCTCTTTATCAAAATCAGAGTTGGCATGGGGGCCGAAGTTATTAGTCCCTTTTCCAGTGTGGTATTGGTTCATGAGCTTACCATGCTCATTATAAGCGTTTCCGATGGCATCATAACGATATTGCTTTAAAATTGTATTCCACCGTTCTCTGTGCTTTTCAACTCTTTGGCGTATTTGCTCTTTGTCCTCTACTCCCCCTCCATTTTTCCTATGCTTTTTAACGTCTCTCCTTACCTGTTCCCTTCTTACTATAACCTTACAGTCATCACAATACTTAGTATTGGGCCCAGTCCTTCCTTGTATTATCTTCCCACACCTTTGGCAGAGTTTATGCTGTCTTCTGAGTGTTTCCAAGTCCACTTGACAAGGGTAACAATATTCTCCTGGATTATCTAACCTTAATTCAATACCACAGCGTTTACATTGAACCAAATTATCAGCTCCCCATTTTTCCTGTTCCATTAATACAACAGATCATAATAATTTAAATATTATGAAAAACTTACTTATTAGCCCCCTAACGATTACCCATACCAAAGAATAAAAAAATGGTCATGACAGCCAACCCACTTTTTTAAGATACCTTTCAGATCTATAATCTCGCACCAATGTTTTCACATTAATTAAAATACTATCTCCTAAGTCCATTTCAAAACCAAACCGATCCCCTCTTATTCTGCAATGATTAAATAGGCTCTTAAAATTCTTTCGGGTTACTTTTAAATATTCTTCATGGAGTTTCCATTCCCTTTTTTTGATTGGAGCTTCATTTTCAGTGTAATGATATTGTCCAGATTTCATCTTTTATCATTCCCCCTCGTTTTCTACTTCTTTATTCTTTACAAATTCCCTTAATTCTGCTTCTTTAGTAATTACATCCTGTTCTATTTCCCTATATTTCTTCAATTGTTGTTTTGTGAACAGGAACCTTTTATTTGGAAATCTATAAGATGTAAATTCAATTAAATCAGTTTCATCTACCATTCAATCATTCCCCCACTTCTTTGTTAATAGGCATTGCATTAACCAAAACTGCATTATCGGCCTGTTGTTTAATTTTACATACTTTGTAAGTCCATGGGCCTATTTTTATTTCATCTCCTTTTTTCATAATTTCACCCCACATTTCCCATACATATAATCAAAAACCTGTCTTTTTTCTTCTTCATACCATCCCCATTGTCTGGCATTTTCATTCTCAAGCCACCAGTTCAAAAGGGTTTCAAGTTTCCTCCTTTCGGTTTTAATATAATCCCACGTCCTGAAAGTTATATTAACTCTGTAATTATGCATTATTGCCATTTTTGGAGTTATTTTAACAATCCACATGATTGTAAAGTCTTTGTTGAATAATATTATGCTTTCACCCCTGCTTTTTCACTCAATCCGCTCTTAATCAAAGCCCTTTTATGTGTCTTCAAATCTCTAATTTCTTGTTTCAGGAAATATTTATCCATGACATCGAATAACCCACATTGTTCTAGTTCCTGTTCTTTCTCCTGTAAATCTTGGTTTATGGTGTTTAAAACCGTTTCAGACATGTTCATACTAAATCCCCCCATGTTTCACCATTCCATTGCTTGTTATAACAGGTTTCCATGACAAAACAAAGCCATAATACATTCCAGTCTCCAGTTTCAAAGATGTTAAATGAATATCGTCCATGTTCAAACTCTTCTTGTTGATATCTAAAAGCATCCCACTTTTTAAATTGTTTGTAGCAACAATCAAAGCTTAATTCCTTGAGTTCTTTGTAGATTAATTGTAAATCGTCTTGCCTTGGAATCCAAAAATAACTAGTTAAATCGGGGTCCATTGTAAAATTGTCCAAGACTGTTGGCGTGACTCTGATAAAATGGTAGTTTCCATCCCCGCCAGCCCATCCAAATATGTCATAAATATTTTGTTTCCATTGTTTTTGTATCTCCACGGCCTTCCTACACATTTTTATAAATGTTTCATCCATCATTCCACCTCTCCTATTTCTATATCTTCCAGGAACTCCTCATCAACACCACATTGGAGGCTGCCAAACTCCACGCCTTCTAAATAGGATGTTTTAACCAGTTTACGAACTTCTTTAAGGTCTTCCAGTTTAAGGGCTTGTTCAAATGGTATTAGATTGTTACAGTCTTTTATAATACAGATACACATGTTTTCCTTTTTAATCGAACCCCAATATAACATCGGGGCGTAGCATTCAGGACAGAAACGGTTTGGGAGTCTTTCACGCTTAATTTGTGCCATTTAATCACCATTCCCTCCCTGATATCCTGGTAATTCAACATATCTTTGATGAATGGCTTTAATCAAACCATCAAATGATTTATAACAATCGGAACACTCAGATATACATGATTCCTTTACACATAAATGAAGATTAGTTGAATTTTCCTCATTTAGTTCTTGGATTAATTTATGGGCTTCTTCTAAGTGGTATTGGATTAATTCCACTTTTCGCCTTTTGTGTATCATGTTTATTCCTCCTTTAGAAGCTCCGGGTTTTCTTCAACTTCATTAGTTTTATCCATCAAATCATCAATAAGTAGACCAATTCCACCATGGTAATCGTCTTCATTTACGCCTTTAAGCATATCTAAAACCTGTTTTTGAACAAACAAGTCTTGTCTTTTCTTTGTGTGTAAATTGTAAACTGAAAAAACATATCCTGATTTTGGTTTCATTTCATCCATCCAAATCCCCTCCACCTTTTTAATCACAATCCCATTCTTTTCCAACAAGTTTTTGTAAGAACTCACTGCCAAGATTCTCAATATCATGACCTGATTCTTCATAGAGTTTGTCAGCTAGTTTTTTATTATCGCCTCTTAAATCTGCAACAATCCGTTCAATGCCTTTAAAAGTCTTATCATTTCCTGTTTCAACTTCCAAAATAATACAACCGGCTTTAAATTCTTTTTTGTTTAAAACATCTACAATCAAGTCCAAAAATTCCTTTTTTCCTTTTTCTTGGTTTTTGTTCATTTCCCATTCACCTCTTTTATTTTACAAATCATCAACACTTAATGATCTTAGCAGTCCGGACCAGCCTCTTCAATTTAATTAGTTTTAAAATCTCCCTTTTAATTTCAAGCCTTTTTCCAGATTCTTCTGCTAATTTACGATAATCAATAGATTTGTGTGGGGTTTTAATTGGTTGTTCAACAGGAATTCCAGTTCCTCCTAACCATGCACGATTACTTTTAGCAAGATTACATTTATCACAAAGAGTCTGTAAATTACTCAATTCATCACCCCCTCCTTGTGATACAGGGATTATGTGATCAACATGGAGTGTCCTTTCTTTATTAGTGGCTCCACAATCAGTACACTTGAAACCGTCTTTAACAAATACTTCATGTCTTAATGATGCTGAAATTGGTTTTCTTTGTGGTTTAATTTTGCCTGCAATCATTTGATTATTTAAATCAACCTCATTGAGCTGTTTTTTTAAAAAGAAAATCTCTGCCTGTTTTTCTGCTAACATTTTTTGAAGGTATAAAAAATTCCCTCTCACGTTTTTTTCATATTGCTTAAAAACTTTTTCATTTGACCTGTATTTGACTAAGTGGTTCAAATCATCTTTTGAATCTTTTAAGAATAATTTTAGATTATTCCCGTACAATTTAGAGCAATATTCACACCATTTTTCAGCTTCTTTCTTCATTCTTCTTACACCTCATTTTAAATTATTTCTTAGAAAACCGATAAAGACTCAATCGGTTTAATTATACCTTCTTTACTCCAATGGCACCCATAACATCTAAAAACATGAAACGGATCAGGAAAAAGGTAAGTCTGTCAAATATAACAAGACTTTGACCATTTTTATGTGTACTAATCACACATCTCATCCAGACCATCTCCATCATTCATACCAACCATAGTATTATTAGAAAACCGATTGGAAGATTTAACCCATCCTTTGTATTCGGCTTTCTTAATAAACTCTTCATAAATAGAAAGTATAAACGATTCTTGCAGAGAAAACGGATTGAAGTCCGATCGGTTTTCTCGTTTTAGTTCAGATTCTAAGAGGTAATTATAATCAAATATTCCACTAAAAGCGATCTTTTTTTTCTCATAATAATCAGCAGGAATATAAACTCGGTGTGGTCGGTAGTTCGTGTCAACCACAACCAACTGCATTTCTGCCAGTTCTTTCAAGTGTCCTCTAACGGTGTCCCCTTGGACTGTCGTATACCTGGCAATATCTTCATAAGTGAAATATTTAGCATCCCTAAAGATCTCTAAAAACTCCAACATTTCCTTCTTTTCATCCCTAACATGTTCATCATCATTTATCCCAGATTTAAACCTCCCTTCCGGATTCCGCCCCATATCAACAGCACGTTTAAGATCATCATAAGTCAAAGTCCTAATAACCCCCTCTGCATGATAAAGGTGGCCCTCAATAATTGTAGTATAGGTCTGGAGTACCTCTGGTTTCTTATGGATAAAATGGGATAAAGTACGTCCTAAAAGCTTAACCGTATAAAGGTAATCATCCTTATTCACAATCAAGGCATAAGAACCAAGCTTCTCATTATAAAACAAATCCCGGTTATAACAATTAGCCAAAGTAACCAGTTTAGGAATAGTTTGTATCATCAACCGATCCCTATTGGCATTAGGACTATTTTTAACATTCAAAAGAGCATTAAAATGACTCGTATAAGGGTTTAATATTTCAAACCGTCCCCCCTCTTCCCGTATATCATCCACAAACTGGAATAATTTATCAATTACGGCTGCTCCAAACAAGCGTTGTTTATCAAACCAAGCATCCTTCTCTATCTTTACAAGCTCATCTTCTTGGTATTCCATTATGCTGTCCTGAACTTGTTTATTATCATCAGGACTCCAGAGTAAAGCCCGGCTCATGTATTGACTTTCAGCCGTTGGAGATATGATCTCCATGTGAACGGATCCGCAACCTCTAAGTTTTAGGACCATTGATCTGCCAAACTCATCTGTCATGTCTGTTAATATCTTATCATATTCTGCCTCGCTCATCAACTCTTTTAACAAACTAATAATTTCTTCTGCTTGTTTCTGTTCTTCTTTACTTCCAAAATCCCCAACTCTTATAAGCTTGTATTCCATAATATGACTTCCTTCTTTGTATTTAGTCATATTAAGGATACCTGCAACACTACTTGTTTTACTGAATTTCATACGGCGTTGCTTAGGGAACAGATCATAAACTGTTTTGGAAATAGTTGTTTTACTCTTCCCCGGCATGGCAGCTATCAAACTATGTAATGGTTTGGGGAAGACACTAGATAATGCCATTAAAAATTCAAGTATGGCTTTAGGTTTCTGAGCTATCACTTTTAATTCAATGATGTTATAAATATCATCTATAACTGTGGTTTTATGTAGAGCATCCTCTGCTTTTTGTAGTGTTTTACCATCAAACTTATCAAACTCTCCCATCATTTCAAACCATGAAACTTTATTTTCCTCTTTATTCACACTCTCCCATGATTTCAAAGTAGATTCAATTAACCTTATTTCCCCGGTAGTTAATTCTCCAAACCGTCCAACAATATACTCTGCCCTCCATTGGGGTTGTCCCCTTATACTGGTAGGCATGGCGTTTAAGTCCATGATTTTATCCACGAATAATTTAAATAACCCGTCCCTGTTAGTGCTACCAAGTTTTTGCATAGGTTTAGAATAGGTAAACGACTGTTTAGCACTATTATAAATCAAATTAAATTGGAATATTTGTTTATCAATTTTCTTCATAGTGATTGTAACTGGATCATTATTTACAGGGTATTCCACACAAATGTCCTGTTCTGTGTGGTCTAAATAGAGTATTGCATCTTCATTACAAGTAACTGGCTCATATCCTCGAGATTTGAGTTTTTCAGTTCTTTGCATTGAATCCCAGGTTTCATCGCTGAATGTGTTCACCTCCATTCACTTAATACTAAAAAATAAGTAATGAAGGAGAACTTAGTCGGCTCCTTCAAAGTCTTCTATGCACTGGTTTATCTCTTTCAAGTCATCCGCTGTCAAATGTTCAGGCATCATTGAAACCGCTTTGTTGTTGATGTTCTTTTTAGTCAGTGGCTTCTCATCATCCATTACGGCTTGAGCGACCTGTAAACCTTTTGGACATCCACTGAATATTTGGTCAGTGTTGAGTTCAGGGCTTATTTCACCATCCACTGTGTTGTCTGGTTCTGAGTTTTTTACCTTGGTGGCTTCCGGCATAACTTCATCAAATTCAGAATCAATACTATCCAGTATCTTGTTTTCATCCTCTGGAGTTACACCATCAACGACTGGTGGGGGTGATTTAGGATTTGGGGGTTGATTACTGATAGTCCGGGCTTCGGTTGGTGCTGGTTCGTTGGTTCTTTTAACTTCATTATTTACAAATGTCATTTCTTCGGCAGGTGTGGCACTGTAACCAGCTAATGTCATAATCCAACCTAAAGGAATCCGTAACGCTTTACTAGTTGCCCTCGTGGTTGCCATACTTTTAATAGCATATTCATCTGAGAATCTCCAGTTAGCTTCCTTATTGCTACAAAAACCCTCCCCTGTACTCAATTTAACACCATTAAGGGTTTTAACAACTACTTTGGCCTCATAAGCAATCTCATTCTCACGGTCTAATCGTCTGCTATATTCAGGGTCTGGGAATACTGCATTTGGTAATAATGCCCCTAATGTGGTCCAACCTTCTACATAAACATGGTTTTTTTGTCCAATAGGTTTGAAGAGTTCTTTCTTCTTAATAATGTCAGATAATTGGTTTGCAATGTGTGTGGCTTCTTCAATTATTGATTCAGGACTGTTCCCACTGAATAAAGAAATATGTTGTAATGGTTGAGGTTGAAGGGTTTCCTCAACAACCATTAAATCATTCTCCATATTCTCATTCCTCCACTGCTACGGAGTAAATCATTTTAGGATAATTATTTCCTGGGATCGGTTTAAGTTCTTTGATGGTCAATGTAACTTTGTCTCCTTTTTGGAGCTGTGGAATGTATTCTCTTAAATCAACATGCGGTTTTGTCTCCCAAAGACTGTTATCACTGCATTTGATTAAGAGAACCTTTCCTTGATTAGTACGTTTAACAACCTCATCAGTTTCAGGGTCTTTCTCATCATAGAATTTATCATAAATATCCACGATTTCCCCTTGAAGTGCATTTCCCACTTCGGTTGGTTTCCAATAGTTCTTATCAAGTATGTCCTCATCTCTTTTTTCTAATGTTTTCTGTGCCATTTTATACACCTCATTTAATCGTTTTTTCTACATTCACCACATTCATCATCCGTGTCCATGGTGTCTAATTCCATGGTACACCCACATCCAGTACACTCGGCAATCCTAACCATTTGTGTCACCTACCATGGCTTCGGCTCCGATGGCTTGTTCATAAACCTCACCAGTTTCTTCTTTTTCCCACGGAGCTTTACCGCTTGGTAATTCATGGAGTTCTGCATACTTCTTAACCAGTTTAAGCCACTGTTCGGCTTCCTGGACTTCCTGTTTAAGCAGTTTCAAATCTTTGTCATTGTTTAAATGGGCTGTTCTCTGTTTTTCATTACTGATTTTACTTAGATCATCAATCTTTCTTTGAGCATTGACTTTATCCCAGTTGGTTTCAAGTAGTAGGAAGTTCTCACGGCCTTCAAGTG
>Ga0172381_10003966_pt1 | contig 15472 bp, 20 predicted proteins | sample Leawel6488metaG_FD_119754 | JGI IMG/M metagenome (GOLD analysis project Ga0172381, IMG submission 119754) | Leachate microbial communities from a municipal landfill in Southern Ontario, Canada - Leachate well 64-88 metaG | ecosystem: Engineered > Solid waste > Landfill > Unclassified | place...
CAAAATGCTAATCGTTTTTTGCTTCCTGCTTCTGCAAGTAATCTAGCTCCAAGTACCGCTCCGGCTAATGTTGAAAATGTAGGTAATTCTTTTTGCATATTTGCTTCAATAAATTCACTTAATTCTATTTTTTCTTTTTCAATATTTTCAATGTTTAATTGTAATTTATGAAGTTGTTTTTGTGCATCTCCAATTGGGCCTCTTTTTACCCAATCAACTGAATTTTCTCTCATTAAATTAATAATTTCGTCTAAATCATCAAGTACTCTAACTGATTTTATAATGTGAACTTCTGTTTCTGACAAATTTTCTTCAATTTGTTGTTTAGCTTTTTTTAGTAGTCTTTTTCTTAATTCGTTTTTATCAACCATGGTTTCATCTCTTTATTCTTTAAATCCTTCTTTTAAAAACAACCTTAATTTTTGTGTTAACTCGTTAACATTAATTCTAATTTGTTTTAATGAATCACGTTCTCGAATTGTAACAGTATTATCTTCTAAAGTTTGATGATCTACTGTGATACAATATGGTGTTCCGTTAGCATCTTGTCTTGAATATCTTTTTCCAATACTTCCACTTTCATCATAATAAGTTCTAAAGTGTTGTTGTAATTCGACTTTAATTTCTTTTGCTTTTTCTGGTAATCCATCTTTTTTAAGTAATGGAAATAATCCAACTTTAAGTGGTGCAATATTACTTGGTAAAGAAAGCACAGTTCTTTTTGCATCGTCTCTTCTAAAAAATGCTAAGTCAAGTAATGCAAAAAATGGTCTATCTACACCAAATGCAATTTCAATAACATGTGGAACAATTTTTTCTCCACTTTCAAGTCTAACACTTAAATCTTGTTTTGAAAATTTTGCGTGTTGTGTTAAATCATAAGTTGTTCTATCATGTACTCCACAACATTCAGTCCATCCGAATGAATTAAGTTCTATTTCAAGGTCCCATGCGTCATCTGCATAAAACGCTTTTTCATCTGCCCAGTGTTGTCTAAACCTAATTTTTTCTTGAGGTATTCCAATTTCTGTAAAAACACTATATGCTAAGTAAAGTGACCATGCATAAGCTTTATTTTTTAAGAATTTTTTATCAATTGCTTCTTGTAATGAAATTAAAGCTGGTGTTTTTTCTTCTTTTTGTAAAGCTTCATTCCATAAAGGTAATTTAATATCTTTTACACTATCAAATAATTCAAAATTTTCTTTTTGTTCTTTACTCAAAAACATTTGTGCTTCTGCTTGAGTAAATTCTCTTTGTCGTAGTAAATGTTGTCGTGGAGAAATTTCGTTTCTAAAAGCTTTTCCAATTTGAAAAACAGTGAATGGGAGTTTTCCTCGAAAAAAGTTTGCGTATCTTTTAAATGGTAAATAAGTTGTTGTTGCAGTTTCAGGTCTATTGTAACAAACTGTGTCAGTTCCAATTATTGTTTTCATCATTAAACTTTGTCTTTTAATAGTAAGATCAAATCTTCCTTTACATGAAGGACAATTTATTTCATGTTCTTTAATAGTTGCGATTAATTGTTCATCATTAAATGCATCAGCAGCAATAGCTGTTTGTTCTTCAATAATTTTATCTGCTCTAAATGAACTTTTACATTTTGAACACATCACAACAGGATCATTAAATCCATCTAAATGTCCGCTTGCTTTCCAAACAATTTCTGGAGTAACTAAAGGCATTTCAACTTCAAAAAAATTATTTCTTGTGAAAACTTTTCTTATCTCGTTTTCAACATTATTTTTCATTTCTTTTCCAAGTAACCCGTATGAGTAGAATCCTGCTACAGGAGTGTATAATTCTGGTTCTGGACCGTAAACAAAGTCTTGTTCAGCCAAGTATTTAGCTAGTTCAATTTGAAAATTTGTTCTTTCTTTTAAATCAACCATTTTTGTTCACCTATTACAAATTTATGGTCTCGAAACTAATAAAAATGCTCTTTTCACTAACCTTTATGGTGAGCAAATGAAAACAATACAACAATTAAAACAAGAATTTGCTGATTTTGCCAATTTAGACAAAATAAAGAATATTTTGGTTATAACTGATGATGATGAAGATGGGTATACTTCGGCTTTACAATTAAAGAGGTTTTTAGAAAATAAAAATTGTGTTGTAAAAGTTGTTTTTAATGATAAAAGTGATTTAACTAAAGACAAATTTTTAAAAAAAGTTGGAGATTTTAATTATGAACTTGTTTTCTTTTTAGATTTAAACGAAGAAATAATTGGGATGTATTCAGACGTTATATCAAAAGAATGTCTAATAATTGATGTTGATCATCATCCTTCACCAAAAATAAATTTAATCAAAAATAAATTGTTACTTTTAAAACCTCAAAGTTATTCTGATAAACAACCTTCACAACATTCAACAACAGGGGTTGTTTATGATTTATTTGAAGGTAATGATTTACTAGCAAGTATTGGATTAATTGGGGATAGCGCATATCCTCAGTGGAAAAGTTTTATTGATGACACTGCTAAACAATATGGAGTTACTGTTGAAAATTTGTCTTCTGTTGGAGATGTGATAAAATGTGTTGCAAATATTCATCAAGAATTAATGTATGATTTGTTTGATTTTTTGTATAATAATTTAGATGTTAAAAAAATAATGAATTCTAGATTTTATAAATTAAAAGAAGAATTTGATAAAGTTGTAAAAAGCGAAACTTTACGTTTTGAAAAAGAAGCAGAAAAAAATAAAGATGCAGATATTACTTTTTTTAGAACTTTACCTCATTATACTTCAAAGATGAGTAATGTATTATCAAAAATAACTTCAGGTACCTTAGTTGTTTATTCAGGTGATGATACACAAATTAAGGGTTCAGTTAGAAGGCCTGATTTTAAAATTAATTCTGGAGAATTAATTAAATTTGCAATTAAAAATGCTTTAAATGCTCAAGGTGGGGGTCACATTCCTGCTGGTGGATTTCATTGTGAAGCAGAATATATTGATGAATTTAAAAAAAGAGCGATCCTTTTTATGAATGATAATTTGGTTAAATAAATTATCTAAAAAAACTTTTCCAAGTAAGTCTTTTTCTTGTTTTTCTTTTAACACGAGGATCAATTTCATTTTTAATTAATATTTTTCCCCAATTTTCTTTAATCCATTTATCTGATTTTTGTTGTATTTCTTCCCACCCAAGTCGTTGTAGTTCTTTTTCAACAATTCCTCCTCTATGAGGATGTTTGTGTTTTTTTTCATGATTGCTTGCAAAACCTTGAAAATAATGTGTTAATTCATGCATTATAACATAATCAAGAACAAATTCAGGAACTTCTAAATCAAAAAGAAGAGGATTGATTTCTATCATTGAACCATATTCAGAACTTTCAACAGTTTTAATGTGGCCAAGGGTTCTTTTCCACCTACACCCTGTTTTAACGAGTAATAAATTTGTAATTCCTCGGTCAGCAAAGTTTTCTCTTACAAGAGAAGCAGTTTTTTTTGCTAAATAATTATTATAATCTGCTTTAGTAGGCATATTAAAATTAGAAAACAAATGTTTTTAGATAAAAGTGTTTTTTTATTTTGAAGTTAATTTCTTATTTCAAGTGAAGTTGTTGCTTCGCCAAGGTTTGTTTTTATGTTAATTTCATAAGTTCCAGAGAATACTTTTTGAGCTGGATTTTTTCTTATTACACAAGCAGTTTCTCGTCTATTTCCACTTGCTACATTTGGAAATTCATTATCAGGACAAAAAATAATTATTTCTTGCGAATTTGAAGTAACTTCTAAACTAATATTTTGCATTGTTTTTGAAGTGTTTATCAAAGTTAAATGTAATTCTGCATTTTGAGTAGAATTATCTGTTAAACTTAATGGATTGTTTGTCCAACTAATAAGTATGTGATTATTTAGTATAACTGGGTTTGATGCAATAAAAAATATTGTTGCAAGAATTATAATTAAAATTAAAGCAATTCCTAAAGCACGTGCATTAAGATTTGGGATAGGTATTTGGGGCATTGCAAGCTTTATTTTTGGCAATTTAAATTTTTTATTATATATTGACATAATATAAAATACGTTGTTGGATTATTTAAAGTTTCTCTTATTTATATTTAATATGTTTCAAGATGTTTTTATTATTGGTGCAACTGGAAAAGTTGGTGCTGAATTAATTAATCAAATAATTCTTAATGATGGAGTATGTGCTAATAAACATGCTAATCCAACAAGAGTTGTTGGGGTTGCGTCTAGTAAAACTTATTTGTACAATAAAAATGGGCTTAACAAACAAGAGTTACTTGGTTTTTCAAACAAAGAAATTTTTGGGAAAGATTATGGTAATGTTTTAGAATTAATTAATGTAGTTGATGATAACATTGATAATATTTTTATTGATGTTACTGCTGGAAAAGAAGAAATGCTTGATTTTCATTTAAAAGTTATTAATGAAACAAAATTTAGGATTGTTACGGCAAATAAAAATCCGCTAGTTTTGTGTGGTACAAAAATATTTAGGTCTCTCATAAAAGATGCGCGGCGTTATGGTTATCGTTGTTCAGTGATGGCTGGGGCTGAAGCTGTTGGTAAAATGGTTGATTTAACTGATTTAGGAGATATTCCAAAAAATATTAGTGGTTGTTTTTCTGGAACTTTAGGGTATTTAACTTCTGAACTTGAAAATGGGAATAAATTATCAAATGCAGTTGCAAAAGCCGTTGAACTTGGGTTTACTGAACCAAACCCTGTGGTTGATTTAAATGGGGGGGATGTTGCAAGAAAAATGTTAATTCTTGTTAGATCAGCTGGATTTCAAATGAACTATGAAGATATTGATTTGAAACCTTTTGTTTCAAATGAATTATTAAAATCAAACAATATTGAAGAATTATTATTAAATTTAAAAAAAGCTGATGATGATTTTGAAAAAATGTTTTTAGATGCAAAAAATAAAAATAATACTTTTAGATTTGTTGGAGAATTTGATTCGAGTAAAAATAAAGTGAGTGTTGGTTTAAAAGAAATTAAGATTGATAGTCCACTTGGTCAATTAAAAGGTAATTCAAACAAAATTGTAGTTGTTACTGGAGTTTACACTTCCAAAAACCCTTATGTTGTTGAGTCGCCTGGAGCTGGTTTAAAAGTTACTGCTCAAAATATTAGACGAGATTTATTGTCAATGCTTGATGGTAGACAAATTGGTTACTAAATTTAAGGCAAAGTAAATAATTGATCATCTGTAGCATCAAATAAGTATGCTCTTACACCTGCATCAAGCCAAGCATGGGCATATGAGAAAGAAGCAAGTGCTGTTAATAAATCGCCTTTGTCTTTGAAAAATAATCCGTCGTTGTAATAATTATTTGCCATTGATAAAAAATCATTTGCAATTTTTTCTTGATTTAAATCAAGATTTGGTTTCTTTTTTATTTCACTAATTCCTCTTTTAGTAAGGGCTTCATATTTTTCTACTTTTTTAATTAATTCGTCACTCATAAAAATCACAGTTATTATTCATATAATTTAATTGCTTCCATTTCTTTTTCATTTGCTTTTCCTAAAACAATTAAACTTTGTGGAAAAATCTCATTAACTTCTTTACACTTATTTATTTTTTCTTTTCCAAAAACAATCTTTTGGTTAGAATTAGTCATTCCTACTAGTGCTAAATATTCAAAATTATTTTCATCGTTTCGTTTTGCTTTAATTTTTTCAAGAATTGCGATTGCTTCATTTGCATTCATCATCATTTCATTTGCTTGGTCTTTTTTAATATCAAGTAAACATAATGTGTGCAGTCCTAGTTTTTGGTTTGCAAGTATTTGATCATAAAAAGATTCAGGTTCAAAATTTGGCAAATGATAACATATTGTTACAGTTCTTCCAAATTTATATTCATCAAGACCGCTTTCAGCAATTGTATTTGTTACACTAATTCCTGGAATAACTTTGTAATCAATTCCAGCTTCTTTTGCATCAATTAACAATTGAATATGTGTTGTTGCAGTTAATGCATTTCCAAAAATAAGTAATGCAATATTTTTTTCTTTACATTCTTTTATTTTATTTTCAAAATCAACTTCAACTTCTTCTCTATTAATTAAAACTACTTTTTTACCAATTATTTCTTCAAGTTTTGCGTTTTCTCCTTCAACATACTGGGAAGTGTATTTTTCAAGGTAAACTTCATTACAGTCTTTTATAGCCGAAATTGCTTCAAGCGTAATGTGTTTTGGTTTTAATCCAATTCCTATTAAATAAAACATATTTATCAATAAACTTTGGGTGAAGAAAAGTTTTAATAGTCTGCATGTGTGATTGTATTATGCCTAAACGATTTAATGGTGCAATTAAAGGTTCTGCTGGCGATTTTGATGCTTTCAGGGCGGTTCGTAATGTAAATGGTGCAAAAATTCGAAAAAGACATGAATTTTCAAATATGGTTAGAGCACGACAATTTATAAAAAAAGTGAGTGCTGATGCAATTAAAAAAGTGGATTTAATAAAAAGTATTTCTTCTGATGAAAAACATGTTGCAAAAACAATTTTAACATATGTTGAAAAAAATCCTCAGACTACTTATACTGATTTACAAGCAAATGTATCTCTTATTTATCGTGGAAAAACTATTTCAATTTTAACTAGTGCTGGAAAAACATTAAAAAAAGATGTTGGTAATGGTAATGTTGATCGTTTGTATAAATTGTTAGTTATGAATAAATTAGTGATTGATCCTCAAATGGCGGAAAAATTATCCAAAAAATAATGGTGTTATAATGGTTTCAGTAGGTCATAGGTTAGCAAAAAACTTTAAAAAATTAGGGTTTGAGCATACTGGTGAAAACATTTCTCCAAGACCATTTTCTTCAAAACTAGTTCGTGGTAAAAATCTTGTTTTAAATAATAAAGGTAATCTAAAAGTAAAATCAATTTCAAATGATGCAATTGCAAAAATAAAATCTTTGCCTGAACTTGATAAAGGGCGAAAAGTTCTTGCAATCGTAATTGTTAAAAGAATTAAATCAAATCCAAGCATTTCATTTGAAGATTTAACTGCGTTTCTTGCTGGTGAAGCTAGAAAAAAAGGTTTGATTGTTGCTCGTGATTCGAGAGGTGGGAAATATCCTTCAGAAAAACCTGTTGATTTGGGTACAATTAAAAAATTAATAGAATTATTAAAAAGTAAAAATATTATTTTAGTTTCTAAATAATCCCAAGTTTAAATAAACTTGCAAGTCCTGTAGCAAGTCCTAAAATTGCAATAATTATTTTTATAAAACTAATTAAATTGGTTTTATCTTTGCCTTTTTCTTTTTGTTCTTTTGCAAAATCATCAAGCGAATAACAAATTAAAATTGCAATACTAATTTTTATTAAAACAAAAAGTCCCGGATGAATATCCATAATCATTTTTGAAAATACGTGTTGTTCACTAAAATTAAAAAAAGAAATTGCGACAGCAGAAGCGATTCCATCAAAACCTTGTCCTAAAACAATCAAAAAATTTAATTTATCAGCTAATATTTTATATTTAGTAAATTTATTTACAAGATAACATAATCCATATGAAACAATTATGATTAAAATTAATGAGCACAAAAATATTGGCCAATTGTTGAAATGTAAAAAATTAAACAAAAGTGGAATAAGTGCAACAATAATTCCAAAATAAAGTACCCTTTTTGTTTTAAGTTTTTTGTATACTTCACCTATTAAAAGTCCAATAACAACCATTACAAATGTAAGAATCCAAACGCCGGGTGTAAAAAAATAAAAACCGAGTTCTAAAGGATTAGCTGTTTTAATGATTCCTGGCAAAACAAGAAGTCCTGCTTCTATTTGATGCATTATAACTCTCATGCTTATTCCAAATAACACATAAGGTATCATTGCGATCATAAAATCATAATTAAATTTAGTTTTTTTATTTAAAATAAAATATATTGCTCCACAAGCGATTATTAGTAACATAATAAGAATTATTGTATTTACTATATTGTATCCTTGTACACTTGGATCAGTCATTGGTCTTATGAAATATTCTGTAAAAAAGTCCACCATGATAGATTTAAATTGATTATATTATTAAATAGTTCTTATGAAGGTTGAAAAAAATAAATTGCCAAGAAACTTAAAAGAAGCTCTTGAGAGTAAACTTACAAAAAAAGAATTTGAATTTGCTCCAAAATCATATGATAGTTTTGGGGATATTGCTGTTATTGAAATACCAAAAGAACTTATTAAAAAGAAAAAATTAATTGGTGAAACACTTCTTGAAATTCAACCACGATTTGTTAGCGTTTGTTCTATTGAAAGTAATCATGAAGGTGAATTTCGTGTACAAAAAGTCAGTGTTATTGCTGGGAAAAAAAATTTGATTTCAACTTATAAAGAAAGTGCAGTTACTCTAAAAATCCCTCTTGGAGAAGTATTTTTCTCACCGCGACTTGGGACAGAACGACTTAGAATTGCACAAGAAATAAAAAAAGGTGAAGAAATAGGTTGTTGGTTTAGTGGAGTGGGGCCATATCCTATTGTTTTTGCAAAAAACTCTTTAATGAAACATGCGACAGCAATAGAGCTTAATCCAGTTGCACATAAATTTGCAATTGAAAATGCAGTTTTAAATAAGTGTAGTGATAAAATTGATTTTGTTTGTGGTGATGTTAAAAAAGTTTATAAAAAATATGAAAAAGTATTTGACAGAATTGCAATGCCTCTGCCACACACAGGTTATCAGTTTCTAAAAGAAGCATTTTTTTGTATTAAACCAAAAGGAACGATTTATTTTTATGAAATTGTAGAAAAAGATAATTTTAAGTTGCCAGAAAGTCAAATTCGTGAAGCTGCAAAAGCAACTGGAAGAAAGATTAGAATAATAAATAAACGACGTGTTAGACAATTTTCTCCAACAAAAGAGCAAGTTGTTTTTGATATTAAAGTGATTGTGTAATGAGAATTAGAATTTTTGGTGATATTGCAAGCGGAAAAAGTACTCTTGCTAAAAAACTTAATCGTGAATTAAATATTCCTGTTTTTACTACTGATGAATTTGTTTATCTTGAAAAATATACGAAAAAAAGATCGATTAAAGAGAGAAATAAATTAGCTGATAAAATAATTAAACAAAAAGATTGGATTATTGAAGGCGTGCATCATTCTGATTGGATTAAAGGGGCTAGTGAAAAAGCAGATTTGATAATAATTTTTGATGTTTGTCTTCCAAGATTAATTTTTAGGATAATTAAACGAACAATTTTTCAAACCTCTTGGGATAACAAATTTAAATCAATGGTAACTTTGATTAAAATGCTTTTAAGAGATTCAAAAAATGATTTAATTGCATATAAAAATATTGCAAAATCAAAAAATTATTTAATTGGGCCAAAGTTTTCAGTTAAAGAGATAGTTGATTCTTTGTCTAAATAAAAAGAATTTTATTAACTTTATTAAACACACAAAATATAGGACACTTTTCCAACTTATTTTTAAATAAAAAGGGTATTAAGTTCTATAAAGGAAAGGTGAGTTATATGTTGAATTTAATATTTTTAGGTGCTCCTGGAGCAGGAAAAGGAACAGTTGCACAAGCAGCAGTTGAAAAATATGGTGTTATTCAAATTTCTACCGGGGATTTGTTAAGGGAAAAAGTAAAAGATGGTAGTGAAGAAGCAAAAAGACTTCAAGATATAATGTCTTCTGGACAACTTGTTGATGATGAAACAATTATTGCATTACTTAAAGAAAGACTTGGACGAGATGACGTTCATAGTGGATTTGTGTTAGATGGTTTTCCACGAACTTTACCTCAAGCAAAAGAACTTGATGATTTGCTTGTAACAATTGGAAAAGAATTATCTTTAGTAATAAATATTGATGTTACAGAAGATCGTGTTGTTGAGCGAATTTGTCATAGACTTTCTTGCCCTACTTGTGGAAAAATATATAATGAAGTAATGGAAGGAATGATTCCTAAAGTTGTAGGTATTTGTGATATTGATGGTGCAGAACTTACAAAAAGAGCTGATGATAATGAAGAAACTGTAAGAGCAAGATTCAAAGCATACACTGAAAAAACATTACCTTTAGTAGGATATTACACAGAAAAAAATGTGTTAAAAACTTATGATGGAAATCCACCAATGGAAGCAAGTATTGCAAGTGCATTTGAATTAATTGATCAAATTAAACAAGAATAATAAAGATTAATAATTAAAATTAGTTGAAGAGTAAAATAACTCTTCAATTCTATTTTTTAAATTTCAAAAATTTGTCCTTTTTCTAAAATTTTATAATTTAATTCTTGTTTGTTAAACTCATCCTTTACTTTTTCTAGGTTTCCTGGATATTTTGGATTATCATAATGAATTGGGATAACAATCTCTGCACCGGTTTCTTTTGAAAATAATGCTGCGTCATATGGGCCCATTACAAGTCCATGGTTACAAACAGGAACAAACACAATATTGCATTTGTAATCATTTTTGAAACTAATACTATCGCTTGTAAAATAAAGTTTCTTTCCTTTAATTTCAATAATATATCCTACATTTTCATTTATTTCAGCATTATTTTTTGTTAATAAAGGTAGATATCCATGAACAGCTTTTACAACTTCAACTTTTATTTCGCCAAGATCAATAATGTCTTTTTCTTTTAAAATTTCAAATTTAGTATTAGTAAAATTATTTTGTACTTCGTTTGTTGAATAAATTTTAGTAGTTTCTTTTTTTATTTTATTATAAATTTCTTCATTAAAATGATCACTATGTTTATGAGTAACAAAAACAAAATCTGGTTCTTTCATATTTACAAGTTCATCTTCGCCTGATAACACACCAGGATCAACAAGTATTTTTGTATTATTAGTTTCAATCATTACACAAGATTGTGCAAATTTAGTTATTTTCATAAAAAAGAGATTAATGAAAAACAATTAAAAAATTATTTAATTGCTTCCCAAATTATTTTGTCTCGTGGATTAACTGCCACTCCGCTTGCTGTAAATTCAAGTGGGTGTGGATCTTTATCATGAGAAGTTCCACGCATTTTTCTAATAAATAAACTTCTATTTGGGGGAGTAAAATAAAGTGCGATTATTCCGTCTGCAACAAATTCTTCAACTCCATAAGCACTAAATACTGCTTTTGTTGCTTGTGTTTCACTTGTCAGAAGTGTTGTACAACCCATGTTTTTTAATCTGTCAGTAAATTGGAAAAGAGTTGTTCGCAAAATACTTGGGTCCAGGTATGCTCCAAAAACAGTTGTTGAATCAACCACAAGTCTTTTTGCATTTATTTCTTTTACTTCTTTTTCAATTTCTATTAATTGTTCTTCAATTTTATCTTGGATTGTAGTTTTGTCTGCATGTCCTAAATTTAATCTATAAATTGTTAACATTCCTTGGTCTTGTAATGATTTAATGTCCCATTGAAAACTTTCCATGTTCCATGCAATATCACGAACATTTCCTTCAAGAGTAACAAAAAGTCCTGCTTCACCATATTGTGTTGCTCCATTGTATAAATATTGTGTTGTAAGGATTGTTTTTCCTGTTCCTGCTCCACCTGCAACAAGTACATTACTTCCTTTTGGAATTCCTCCATGCAATAATTCGTCTAGTCCTGGAATACCTGTTTTTGTTCTCTCCACAATAATCACCTTTTTCTATAATACTAAAGAGTTTCTTATATTTAAGTGTTTTTGTATAATTTTTGTTTAGTTTGCCCTTTTCAAAAGAATTATAAATTTCATTAACGTTAATTATATTATGCCTGAACCTAACACAGAGGATACTTTGCCTACTAATGAAACTGAATTTGAGAGAGATTATTCTCAAATGGACTTAATGGATTTAATAGATCAACCAGCATGGAAAACAATTTTGATTGATCTTGTTAAAAGTAATAAAATGGATCCTTGGAATATTGATGTTTCTTTGTTAACTCAAAAATACTTAGTTAAAATTAACCAACTTGAAACTTCTTCTTTAAAAGTTCCTGCAAATGCAATTCTTGCTTGTGCAATTCTTGTTAAAACAAAAAGTAAACAATTAAAATTATCAAGTGTTCAAGACGAAGAGGAAGAAGTATCTATGTCGACTGAACAAAAAGAATTATTCTTAGAAGAAATTCCTGATTTAATGGCAAATAGATCTTTTCGTGAAGGAAAAATTTCTCTTGATGAATTAGTTAATAGTATAGAAGGAATTATTCAACAAACAACTCCTCTTAAACGAAATATGCGTGAAATTCCTCGAATGGAACTTAATTTTGATACTACTTCAATTGAAGAAAAATTAGGTGATATTTTAAATTTAATAAAAGCTAAAGTTGATAGTCAAGGTCTTGTAATGTTTAAAGATTTAGTTGAAAATGATGAAAATTCTTCTTTAATTAATGTATTTTTACCTGTTTTGTTTTTAATGAACTCTGGGAAAGTTTTGGCTTATCAAGAAGAATTTTTTGGAGAAATTTTTGTTAAATTAATTGAAGGCTTTGATGCTAGCTAGAATTCTTATTTTAGAAAGGATTAAATATAGCTTTTCCTAATTTTAGTTATGGCTAATGTAAAAAAAATAAGTTCAACCACAAGCAAATATTCAAAAGCGAAATTTAAACAAAAAGCTAGTGGTGATTTTGAAGATGATGTTAATGATACTAGTGATTTAACTGAAGGTCAAGGTGCAGAAGAATTTGCTAGTGAAGAAGGCTTTGATGAAGAAGGTAGTGGTGAAGATGCTTTTGATGAAACTGGTGCAGACGATGTTACTTTACAATCACCTAGTGGGCATGTGCGAAGTAGAGGTTTATTTCAAAATGTTTGGTGGAAAAAAGGTGCATTAAAAGGTTTTATAGCATGGGCAATAATTGTAATAATTTTTTATGTATTTGATTTTTTAAAAATGGTTGAAGTAATTAGTTGGCAAAGATGGGGATTTTTTTTAATATTATTGTTAATTCTTGGAATTGCTTATGAAAAGTTTTTCTCTGGAAAAATTCAAATATAGTTTGTTTAATTTAAAATTAGTTTGAAAAATGAATCAGTCTTTTGACTAATTCATTAATCCTTTTGACTTTAATATTTTTTCAAGTTTTGGTTTATCAAAACCAATAATTATTTCTCCACCAATGTCTGATACTGGAACTCCCATTTGTCCACTTTTATCAATCATTTCTTGAGCTTTTGCGTGATCAACACCTACGTTGTAGTCTTTGAAATCTACTTTTTTTTCTTTTAACCAATCTTTAAGCATTACACAAAAAGGACATGATGTTGTTGAATATACTGTTACTGTCATAATATCTACCTCCAATAACTTAGTAATTAACTCTTGTAATTACTTTATTAAAAACCTTGTTTTGATGTGAAAAAATTAGATTTATTTGCTTTTCTTTTTTTGGAACAGAGGGGGTGTCATACAAAAATTATCTGTTGGGATAATAAGTCCAAACCGGACCAGATTACACCCCTTGATCTTTTTACATAGCTTTACCATGCATACTAACGATAACATATCTATGATTATTAAACATGTTGGTTTGGATTTCTAACCCTTTGGGTATAATTAGTTCTTTGTTTGTTTAACACCAATCATTACAAAAAAAGCATTTTCTCGTTTAATTAACCATTTTAATTCATCAATAATAGGAGTTTTAAATTTTGGTTTTGATGCGACAAATTTAATATTTTTTTCTTTAAACCAAGAAAGAATTTGGTTAATTGAATGATAACTTTCATGTACCTGTCCATATTTATCAGCAAGCCAAGATTTTGCTTTATCTCCACCAAATAATTTTTGTCCAATAATTATTCGTTTTTCAAAATTTTTTCCTGCAAGTAAAAATAATATAACTCTTTTTACACGATGTCTAAATCTAGAATATTTGTTATAAAGACCAATAATTATTATGCCGTTAGTTTTGCAATGGTTGCATGCAATATCAAAACCTTTTTTAGCATCAATTGTATGGTGAAGTGAACCAAGAGCAATAACTACATCAAATTCTTTTTCTAAATCAAGTTCTAAAATATTTTTTTCAAGAAAGTTTACATTTTTACTTTGCATTCTTTTTGCAAGTTCTTTTGCTTTTGTAATTGAGCTTGAAGAAAAATCAATTGCAGTTATATTTGCTCCACAAAAAGAAAGTGCATTTGCAAGTTCTCCAGTTCCGCATCCAAGTTCTAAAATAGTTTTTCCATTCCAATAAGTAACGTCTTTATCAAATATTTTTGAAACCCATTTAACATAATTTAGTAGTTTTTCTTTGTTTTCGATTCCTCGATTAGGATAAGAGTAAGTTTCATATAATTTTTTTACAAGTAACTCGTTTTCATTATCTTTCATAATATAATTGAATATAAGAAAATTTATATGAAGCTTGTTTCTATCTTTTATTATGAAAATCATTGCTTTGCTTGATCTTGATTATTTTTATGCTCAATGTGAGCAAATAAGAAATCCTGCACTAAAAAATAAGCCTGTTGTTATAGTGATGCCTACAATTAGGGGTGGGGGGGCAATAGCTACTTGTAATTATGCTGCAAGGGCATTAAAAATAAAATCAGGCATGGGTTTAGCTTTAGCAAAAAAGCTTTCAAATAGTGAAACTGTATTTATTAATGCTGATAAAGAATATTATAAAGAATTGTCTGATAAAGTTTTTGATATAGTTGATTTTTTTTGTGATAATGTAGAACAAGTATCTATTGATGAAGCATATCTTGAATTAACAAACCCTGAAGGGTTTGAAAAAGCTGTAAAAATTTGTGAAAATATTAAGTCAAAAATAAAATCAGAATTATCTTTAACTTGTTCAATCGGTTTATCTGTAAATAAATTAATTTCAAAAATTGCTTCGGAAGAGAAAAAACCGGATGGTTTTACAAAAATTCTTCCAAACCAAGTTGATGAATTTTTATTAAAAAAGCAAGTTCGAGAAATACATGGTATTGGTCCAAAATATGGTGAAATTTTAAAAGAAAATAAAATTTTCACTATAAAAGAATTAAGATTAGTTTCAGTTCAAAAATTAATCGCATTATTTGGTAATGTTAAAGGTGAACAATTTTATAATTTTGCAAAAGGTATTGACCCTCGTGAAGTGCAATCAAATAGAGAAAAACAACAATTGTCACGAATGATGACTTTACAAACTGACACATTAAGTTTTGATGAAATAAAAGATACTCTTGATTTACTTTCTTCTTTAGTATATAATGAATCAAAAACACTTAAGAAAAATTTTAGAACCTGTTCATTAATAATAATTACTAATAAATATGAAACTTTTACAAAATCAAAAACTAGTGAATTAACTTTAGACTTGAATATGTTAAAAGAAATTGAATATGTTTTGTTAAAAGATTTTTTAGATGAATCATTACAACTTGTAAAAAGAGTTGGTGTAAGAATATCTAATTTTGATGCTAATTATGGTACTCAAAAAAAGTTATTTGATTTTTAGGTTGTGTTTTTTATGAAAAATAATGTTGAATTAAAAAGGCG
>Ga0172381_10003967_pt1 | contig 15472 bp, 21 predicted proteins | sample Leawel6488metaG_FD_119754 | JGI IMG/M metagenome (GOLD analysis project Ga0172381, IMG submission 119754) | Leachate microbial communities from a municipal landfill in Southern Ontario, Canada - Leachate well 64-88 metaG | ecosystem: Engineered > Solid waste > Landfill > Unclassified | place...
CGGCAGGGAAAGCGATGAATAAGAGAAAAAATAAAAAAAACCTTGCGCTTCTCATTTATAAATATTATTATTATTATTGAAAGATAGAAAGAAGGAAGGTGGTGCCGATGAAATAAACCAATCATTTACAAAACAAAAAAAGCTGCCCGGTCGAAACCGGAGCAGCTCCATCACACCATTAAAGAAAGGAAGTAATAGCAATATATATAATTGTTGGCAGATAGGCAAATAATTATTAAATTGTTATCGAGGAAGATGAATGAATAAATTAATAGCAGTAATCCTATACATATACAGTAATCCAGGTGCGGAAATAAATCAAATCTGTCATGCCGTTAGTTGTAGCCACGCCACGTTTTACAGGCTACGAAACACGGCGTTGTCAATACTCTGTGTTGACATACAATATATTAATGGATATGGATACCGAATAATTAGTTATGGATTAATTAATCGCACTAAACTAAACGAAAGGAAAAAATAATGCACGAGGAAACGGGTTGGATACAAGCAAGGCGACCGAAGCGGGGTATTGACGGACTTGATTGTGTAAACGAAAACGGGAAACCGATCTATTCCGGTCGTGACCCAAAACATAACAGTGGTTTCTATCCGGTTCTTGTCAGAACAGACAACGGATTGAGGCGCCAATTTTTTTATTATGGTGTCGGCTGGCCTTCGCACCGAGTCGAATACTGGTTTGATCTTCCGGAGAATCCGGAGTAAAGAAATAAAACGGTGACAAAATCACCAATGTAAATAATTAAATTAACAAAGGAGTAGTATATGGCTTACGAAGCGCATCCCCTGGCAAACATCTTTCCGTTAATGACGGAAGATAAATTGCAGGAACTGGCAGACAGTATTAAAAAAAACGGTCAACAAGAACCGATTGTTTTATTTGAGGGAAATATTCTTGATGGACGCAACCGATACGCTGCATGTCGCCTTGCAAACGTAAAGGCAATCCTCACACAATACACAGGGAACGACCCTGTCGGTTTTGTAAAGATGAAAAACCTCGATAGGCGCGACCTTACGGCTTCTCAACGGGCAGTTGCCGCCCTTGAGCTTGCCGAGAAAATGACAGAGATGGAGGAAAAGAAGAAACCGAACGTTTCCGAGTCAAAGAACACTCCCGACTCTCCGAACGTTTCCGACTCTCTGAATAAAACAGGAGGTACGGAACAAACAAAACCAGACACAACAAAAACCGATACTGCAAAACCCGACACCGCAAAACAAAGCGACAAGGCAAACTCTCCTAAGGCAAGTCCGTCAAACATCAAGAAAGCGGCAAAGACAATGAACGTCGGGGAGCAAACTGTCAACAAGCTTAAAAAAATAAAGGAAACAAACCCGGATGCATTAAAAGATATTGCATCTGGAAAGAAGACGGTTTCAAAAGTTGAAGAAGAGCAGAAGTTCGGCGAAATTGACAAAAAAGAAGAATCAAAGGCGGCGGTAAAAAAGGTCGCCGACGCAAGACTTCGTGGAGACGCACTCGAAACCGCCGAACTCGCAATTGATTGGCTGAAAAAGATCGAAGAACAGAAAAACCCGTTCTTTGACGACGCGCTTGAGTACGTCGTAAAGTGGTGTACTGGGAGGCTGAGGAAATAACAATGTCGCGGCAACTACACCGCGCCGGATAAAACCTACGAAGTGTAAACATAAGTTGTAAATTGTTGCCGCGACTTACTTTTTAATCTGAAGCTTAACGGATAATACTAAGAAAAGAATTCAAATTATAATCAGGAATCAAATAGAATGTACGAACCACAAAAAGAAATACAAAAAAAACTTAAACGTCTAAACATTCCAATCCGTGATATTTCTGTTGAAATTGACATGGTATACTCGACACTCGTTAGCCAAATTCACGGATATACAAAAATGCCTGATGATACAAAAAACAAAATAAACAAATATATAGATAGCGTTGAAAACAAAACCGCAGTCTAACACAAACGATAATAGGCTGCAATGAATATCGAACAGTTTTTAACGCATTTTAATGTGGTTGGTAGGTGCGGAGCTGGATGGAAAGCTATATGTCCCGTCCACGATGACACTAATGCAAGCGTAGTCATTAGTGTTGGAACGAATGGCGGCATCGTAATGCACTGCCATGCCGGTTGTAGCAATGAATCAATTGTCAATAGCATCGGGTTGAAAATGGCAGATTTGGCACCAGAAGACGGTTACAAAAAACAGATAAATAAAATACAGACACCAGAAAGACCGCCGAAGCCAAGTAGTCAGTTGATTTCATCTCCGCCGAAGCTATACCAAGGAAAATCAAGAAAAGAAACCGAATTCAAATACATCCGCGACGGCATACACCGTTATTCACAAATAAGAATAGATGTTCCGGGAAAAGAAAAAACGTTTAGCATTCAGCGTATCGAAAACGGAAGGCGAGTTCCAGGACTCGGTGATACCGAAACGTTCCTGTACAACTTCGACAACAATAAACGCGCAATCGTAAACGAAGAAACGATATTTATATGTGAGGGTGAAAAATGTTGCGACCGATTAACAGATGCAGGTCTTAACGCAACAACAAATTTAGGCGGTGCGAAGAAATGGAAAGATAGCTATACCGAATCCCTCTACTTTTCAAACATAGTTATACTTCCCGATAATGACGGGGCCGGACAAGAACATGCGAAAAAACTGAAAACTGAATTATTGCCGGTTGTTAAATCGCTTAAAATAATTGATCTTCCGGGGCTTCCGACAAAGGGCGACGTTGTTGACTGGCTTGATGGAGGTGGAACCGCTGAAAGGTTGCTTGAAATTGTTGATTCGGCTCCAACAATTGAAAAAGAAGCGGACAAACCGGAGCCGGTATTTTATTATGACAAAGACAAAAAAGAATATTTAATGCAAAACAAAAGGTGCTGGTTAAGCCTCAACGAAGGACAATTCAAGAAATATTTACAAAGTATAGGGTATAATCCGAAAACATACAAAGGAGAAAGGATATCAGACGTTGACACAAAAATAATTGAACTAAGAGACAGTAATGACATAGACTTTTCAGGAAGTCTTGCCGGTCACCAGAAAGGCTATTACGAGGTATTCGGAAAACGACTGCTTATCACCGAAGGGCCGGTAATCATATATCCAAAGCGCGTTGATTACTCCATGCTTTACGGAATAATATACCGGTTATTTGTCGGAGAAGACGAAGACGAAACACCGCTTCATCATTTTTTTGGGTGGCTTAAAATCGCTTATGAATCGCTTGTAAATAAAACATTTCGACCGGGGCAAATATTGGTACTTGCCGGTGAAGCAGAATGCGGAAAAAGTCTTTTACAAAAAATAATCACCATTATTTTAGGCGGGAGATCGGCAAGTCCGTATAACTGGATGATGGGAAAAACTGATTTTAATTCTGATATGTTCGGAGCCGAACACTTGACAATTGAAGACGAGGTTGCAAGCACCGACATACGGTCACGCAGGGAATTCGGCGGTAAGTTGAAGCAGCTTTCTGCAAACGAAGAAATAAAGTGTTCGGCGAAATACAGAAACTCATTGGTACTTCATCCGTTTTGGAGAATGTCAATCTCGTTAAATGACGAGCCTGAAAATCTTATGATTTTACCACCTCTTGACGATAGCATTAGTGGTAAAATGATAATACTTCATGCCTATCGCAAAGCCATGCCAATGCCGACGGCAAAAACAAATGAACGTAGCATGTTCTGGGAAAAGCTAAAAACTGAGATTTCAGGTCTTCTGCACTTTTTGACAGAGTACAAAATACCGGAAGATTTAATTTCAGAAAGATACGGAATAAAGGAATATTGCGACCAATATATACGGCATGAATTAGAAGTCTTGTCTCCTGAAAATAGATTATTGGAATTAATCGACATGTGTTTGTTTAACGACGAATCATTTGCGCTTGCAAACGAATATATATTGACATCACACGAGATTGAATTGAAATTGCTTGAAAACGCATCGACTAAATTTGAGGCGCAAAAGGTGTTGTCGTGGTCTAATGCATGTGGAACGTATCTTGGCAGGCTTGCGCGTAAATATCCGTATCGAATGGGGCAAGACAGAACAAGCGATAAACGTAAATGGATAATAAGAAAGGGGTGATTTATGATAGGGTACCATGAGTTTTTAGAAAAGAGAAGGTTTTTACCAAACGACTGCGGGTTTGACGTTGAAGAAAACGCTTTAAATAAAAACATGTTCAAGTTTCAAAAAAGCGTTACAAGAAAAGCCTTAAAGTCGGGTAGATATGCCATCTTTGCAGATTGTGGACTTGGAAAAACTATAATGCAAATGGAATGGGCAAATATGGTTTCAATAAAAACAAAGGCTCCAGTATTAATATTAACACCACTTGCCGTTTCAAAACAAACAATAAACGAAGGTATTAAATTCGGAATAAATATATCAAATTGTAAAGAATATTCCAGGGGAAAAACAGGAATATTTATATCAAATTATGAACAAATCGACAACATTCCCTATGAAGAGTTTTCAGGAATCGTTCTTGACGAAAGTTCAATATTAAAAAACTTTACAGGTGTATACAGAAACAAGCTTACTGAATATTTTAAAAACACTCAATATCGACTTTGTTGTACAGCAACTCCGTCTCCAAACGACATGAACGAAATAGGAAACCACTCTGAATTTCTTGGAATACTTGACGCAACAGATATGCGCTCAAAATGGTTTGTTCGCGATGAAGGAATGAACAATTATAGGCTTAAGGGACACGCGGAGGAATCTTTTTACTCATGGATTTCTTCCTGGGCGTGTATGTTTTCAAAACCTTCAGATATAGGATTTTCAGACGACGGATATGCATTGCCAAAATTAAATATTATTCAGGAAATTATTGAAACACCAAAGCAAGACAACGGCCTGCTGTTTAATACAACGGCCGTTTCGGCAACAGATTTTCATAAAGAGTTAAGGTTGTCAATCGATGAAAGATTAAGACGTGTTTGCGAAATAGTAAACAATTCTCGTGAAAGTTTTATTGTTTGGATAACACAAAATATTGAAGGCGACATTCTAAAAAAAATGATTCCAGACGCCATAGAGGTAAGGGGAAACCATACAAACGAGTTTAAGGAGAACAAATTAATAGGGTTTTCAAATGGAGAGTTTAGAGTATTAATAACAAAAAAGAAAATAGCCCAATTTGGTCTTAATTTTCAAACGTGTCATAACCAAGTTCATACATCTCTTGATTTTTCTTTTGAAGCACTTTACCAAACAATAAGAAGGTCATACCGATTTGGACAAAAAAGTTCGGTTAATATTTATTGTATAGTAACCGATACAATGCAAAATGTGCTTGACGCAATAAACACAAAACAATCAAGTTTTAACAAGATGAAGGAGAAAATGAATAAAATGGAAACATCTATTTCGTATGGTTTAAAAAATGAGTATGAAAGAAGAGAGGCTAAGACAGCAAATTCACACATAATAAACGGCGACTCTTGCATTGAAATTGATGCATTCAAAGATAATTCAATTGATTTGATAGTATACAGCCCTCCATTTTCTTCTCTGTTTACATATAGCAACTATATTCATGATATGGGAAACGCTGATTCCCATGAAGAGTTTTTTGAACACTATTCATTTCTGCTTAAAAAAATGTATAGGAAGCTGAAGCCAGGAAGGCTAATGTGTTGCCACACAAAAGACCTTGCTGTTTACAAGAATTCATCTGGATATACCGGACTTTATAACTTTACAGGTGACCATCATAACCATGTTGAAAAGGAAGGCTTTAAATATGTTTCAAAAATATGCATTTGGACAGATCCCGTACTTGAAATGCAAAGAACAAAAACACAAAGACTTTTGTATAAACAGGTCACAACAGACAGCACGTACTCAGGCGTTGGAATCCCTGAATATGTAACCATTTTTAGAAAGTGGGAAGGAAATGAATCGGAATGGGTTGACGTTAAAAGCGTTACTAAAGAAAACTTTCCTCTTGACACTTGGCAAAAATGGGCTTCACCGATCTGGATGGACATAATGAGAACCGATGTTTTAAATGGAAGAGAGGGAAAATCACAGGGAGACGAAAAACATATAGCACCATTGCAGCTTGAAGTTATTAAACGCCTTGTTTATTTGTATTCAAACAAAGGAGAAACGGTATTTACGCCTTTTCTTGGAATCGGGTCCGAAGTTTACACAGCAATAAAATGCGGTAGAAAAGGAATAGGAATAGAACTAAAGCCGTCGTATTTTGATGTAGCCGTATCAAACATACGATCTGCAGAGGAATGTTTTTTACAGCAAGATTTGTTTAAAATTTAATCAGAAAGGAAATGCAATGAAAAACGTCACAATGACAGCGAAAGAAATGTTGGAGTTGTTTTGCGCCGGAATAGACGAAGGAAGAAATATATTATGCAACCCGTTCAACCAAGGAGAATATACATATGCGACAAACGGTCATTTTGCAATACGTTTTCCAAAAATTGAAGGATATGACGTTGAAGGCGCTCCGGACATTGAAAAGGTTTGGCCAAAGGCAATTCCGACAGAAGAGCAATGGGTTGATATTCCTGACATTGAAAATATAGAATGTGAATGTTGCGATGGAAAAGGAATCGGGTACATTTGCCCTGATTGTGAAGGGCGTAGCAGAATATTGTTTACATCTGAATACGGATATGAATACAGTGTTGAATGCAGAATGTGTAATGGAACAGGAAACATAAAGGCGAAGTGCAAGGACTGTATGGGAACCGGAAGAGCCTCAACAGTAGATAACGTAAACATAAAAGGAACTCTTTTTGACGCAAACCTATTGATAGTGCTTAAGTTGTTGCCATGTGTAAAGATTGCTCCCGAAGCTGTTAAAAAATATACAGCCGTTCCGTTTAAATTTGATGGCGGCGAAGGGTTGATAATGCCGAAAAGAGGCTACGATAATGAACACTAAAGAAAGCAAGTGTGCAATTAAATTCGACTGCCTTGGTGTTGGTGTTGACTGTCGTTACCGTAAAACAGAACACCATATTTACTGCGACTACAAATTAATGTGGTCATGTGCCTGTCAAGAGGCAAGAATTGAAGCTGCAAAGAAATGGCTTGAACGTGCGGAAACGACAAGGTTAAATGAGCCTTAAAAATAGCGTGCTGAGACAAAACGAGGTACAGTGTACTTGCGGAAACTGGTATAATAGGAGTAATATTTGTACTGGTTGCGGAACCGTTCTTGCTATTAGAGAATCGTTTTATACCGGAGATAACATCAGGTTTGTTCCTAAACAGCGTGGAAAAGAATGGGATAAAAAACAACATAAAGCATTTGGGGGATCGTAATGAAAAAGATTATTGCTTCGGTAATCGTTTACACTGAGTATTGCCTTTTTGGAACATTAGTTGCTTATGTGTTCTTCAGAATTTCTATGTTGCTAATCGAGTCGATTCCGTGAGGATAGAAAACCTTACATAAAAACATCAATGAAAGTGGTTAAAAATGGACAAAGAAAAAATAGTTTCAGAAATATTTAAAGAGTTAAGAAGGGCTGAAAATAAATTTCCCGGGTTTCCATCAGATCCTATTCATGCATCTGCAATACTTGTCGAAGAATGCGGAGAACTTCAACAGGCATGTTTACAATGGACGTATGAAGGCGGAGAGCGTCAACACGTAATTGACGAGGCCGTTCAATGCGCTGCAATGTCATTGCGCTTTCTGTTTAATATTGACAATATGAAAACGAGGCCGTCGGAATAACAAATGAACATAAGTCTACGCGAATATCAGATAGACAGTATTAAAGACATCCGAAATTCCTATGTAAAGGGGTTTCGCGCTCCTCTTTTTGTTCTTCCGACCGGCGGTGGAAAGACGGCGATATTCTGCAAAATAGTAGAACGTGTCGCTGCAAATGGAAAGCGTGTTTATATACTCGTTCACCGACAGGAAATATTCAGGCAAACATCTGAGCACCTGGAACGCCTCGGAATTGAACATGGAAAAGTTTCTCCGGGCTACAGGTTAACAGGCGATAAAATCCAATTGTGTAGCGTCTATACGCTGGCAAGGCGATATGAAAAACTTCCGGAACCAGATCTGATTATTATTGATGAAGCTCATCATGCCATAGCAAAAACATGGGGAAAGATACTTGATTACTGGAACAGATCAAGGCTACTTGGCGTAACCGCAACCCCGCTACGCCTTGACGGTAGAGGACTTGGGATTAAAAGCGGCGGTTTTTTTGATACGCTCGTTGAAGGAAAAAACATACAGGAGCTTACAAGACTTGGATACTTGACACCGGCAATAACATACGCCCCGCCGGTCGGGGTTGACATGTCTGGAGTACGAACAATAGCCGGTGATTACGACAGGCACGAAACAGCAAGCAGGATTGATAAGCCAAGAATAACCGGAAGCGTAATTGACCATTACAGAAGAATATGCGACGGACTTCCCGCAATAGCATTTTGCGCATCAATAAAACACGCTGAACACGTAGCCGAACAGTTTAACGATGTTGGCATTCCAAGCGCATCAATAGACGGGAAAATGAACGACACCGAACGAAAGCAGCGCATAAACGCACTCGGAAGCGGAATAATAAAAGTATTGACATCGTGCGAAATAATAAGCGAAGGAACTGATATTCCAGTTGTATCGGTTGCAATACTTTTGAGACCGACACAATCACTATCACTGTATTTGCAACAATGCGGACGTGCATTAAGACCGGCACCACAAATAGGAAAGAAGTATGCGGTAGTGCTTGATCACGTAGGAAATAGCTTACGTCACGGATTTGTTGACGAAATAAGAGAGTGGTCGCTCGAAAGCAAACCAAGGCGAAAAAAGAAAGATGGCGAAAACCTTCCATCCATCAGGCAATGCACTAAATGTTATTGTGTTTATCCGTCAAGCCGTGATTCATGCCCACAGTGCGGAGAGCTTTGGCATACAATGGAGCGCAAAATCGAAGAGGTTGCCGGCGAACTCGTAACCATTTCAAAAATTGATATTGAAAACTATAGAAATATGAAAAAAATTGAAGTGGGGAAGGCAAGAACATACGAAGAATTATTGACAATAGCAAAGCAAAGAAACTATAATTTTCCCGAAGCATGGGCGCGCAGGCTAATTAATTTAAGGAGACATCGATATGGAAGATAAGAGTAAATCAGAAAACAGGGTAAGACTCGAACTATTCAGAAGCATTGGCAGCCGTAAAGACATTCGGGTGTTTCGTAATAACGTCGGAATGGCACACATTGGAACCGTCGTAAAGCAACTACAAGGTCGGGTAGTGCTTGACAACTACAGGGTAATTAAATTCGGGCTTTTCAAGGGAAGTGGTGATTTTATCGGATGGAAAGAAGTTGAAGTCACCGCCGATATGGTAGGGAAAAAAGTTGCAGTGTTTTTGTCAATCGAAACGAAGCGACCAAAAGGACGGCGTAGACCGGAGCAGATAAACTGGCAGGAACAGGTTCAAAAAAGTGGCGGAATAGCCGTTTTTGTAGAAAATCCCGAAGAAATAGACATATAATAAATGTGTTTCAAGTCATTGATTTTGTTTGTATTAAACAGGTGTAGAACAGGTGTTCAACACATTGAGTATTATTTTGATATAATTTTCTTGCAATTATTTTGTATTTGTGGTATATTATATGTAGATGATTGATTGAGGAACAAAACCATAGGAGGGGTAAAATGATGGAATTTGATTGTATAGCAAGCCTTGACAAACATATACGTAGTATTCCTTCAGACAGCGTCACTACTGGCGTTGTCGGTCGCTGGAAAGGCCGTGGCGAAGAAATTAAAATAACTGGAAAGAAAAAGTGCGGGTCAAGTTATTTTGGAAACCATTTTGCAGTAAGATGGAAAAGCGGTAGCGGAACAGGCCTTTTTGGTTCCGGCCTTGCCTGTTATCTTCCCGGAAATAAAAACGACTATCCTAAACTACCAATTGTAAAATAGGAGGAAGAATGAAATCAATACCATACTCAGAAAAAAACGCATTGCTCGAAACGCCATGTAGCCACTACGGCGGCGTAATGGTAGGTAGTTCATGGTGTCGTAAATGTAAATTTTACTGCGGGGAACCGGAGGAAAACAAGGTGAACTGCAATTACGAACCGACCATAAAAAGATTTTTTACGCGGATTGTCAGGACATTATTTATACTACTGATAACCATAACCGCATACTCTCAGCGTCCCGATATAATGCCGTGGGAGGCGCTGGGGTTGACAAGCAATGAGTATAAAATTGCCCGTGATAACGAGCTTACCGACTCGGCAATCGCTGACATACTCAGCGTCGGCGTAACGATAAAAAAGCATTTATCAGAGCCGTGGAAGCGGCTTGAAATAACGGAAAACGACTGGTACGGATATATTCGGTCAGGGCTTGACAGCGTACAAATCGAAAAGGCTGTTTATGATGAAGCACATAAAAAAAGTTTTGGCGACAAATGGAAAGAGTTTATTGCCGGAATCAGGAGGTGAGAGTTGTACTGTCAAGAACATATCGGTAATTTCGTCGTATGGTGCGTTAATGAAGATTTTTATTAAAAAACTTAATCATACAGAAGTAAATAATTTTAACAACAAAGGAGCGTTATGGAAAAGCAGTCGTTACAAATCAAAAACCTTGTTCCGGTATTAATGGAATTCGGGAAAATTAAAATCGGTCGTAAAGGGAAATTTGTTCGCGATAAGTTCCGAATGCCTGAAAAAATCGATCACTTTATCGTTACGACGATGGAGAAAGACGATTCCGATAATTATGTCGTTGATTCTGAATTGATGAAAAAGATCGGCGACGGCGAAATAAAAGAAATTCCAGTCGTTTTGCTGTACAATGATATTGAATTGAATTTACAAACGCGGTATGTCTGTTACAGCGGAATGACCAGGTATTGCAGCGGTGATGGCGAGTCGGCAATGAGGCTGACAAAAGAAGGACGGTACGAACCGGTACAATGTCCGTGCGAACGCTGCGACCAGACGTATGCAGGTGATAACGGAAAGGGAAAATGCAAAACATCAGGATGCCTGTCGGTGCTGATTCAAGGCGCTGAAGTGGTCGGTGGCGTATGGAAGTTCCGCACTACCGGCTACAATTCAGTTTCGGCATTGACTGCAAGTTTACTTCTTATAAAGTATCAGACCGGCGGGCTTCTTGCTGGTATACCGTTATCAATGATTGTCAGGCCGAAAATGACGACCAACCCGATTGACGGAAAGCCGGTTAAAATTTATATTGTCACGCTCATTTATCGCGGAAGCCCACAGAAACTACGGGAAATAGCGTATCAATTGTCACAGGAAGAAACGGTGCATCGGCTTAAACTATCAGACATGGAATCAGAAGTACGTAAAATGTTGCTTGCCGCACCTGACGCTGAAATAATCGGTGATGACGAAGCAGAACACGTTGAAGAATTTCATCCTGAAGATGCGGCATCAACGGTAAAGCCGTCAATCCAAGAAACGTTTACCGAAGATGAAGACACAAAAGGAGTTTTAATTTCTCCGGTTGACGACGAAGCGGAATCAGAAAAGCCGAAAAAGACACGTAAAAAACTACGTGCTCCCGATTCTGTCAAGAAGCAAGTTGCAGAACCAGTAACCGAACCCGAACCCGAACCGGAAGAGTTTGATTTTTTTGGTGAATAACAAATAACCATGCGCGGTTCAGGGATTGGTGATGAATCAATAGTGATAACCGAACCGCGTTATTGAAGGAAAACACATGAAAATAATGGTCTCCGGTTTTCGCCGGATAAATAAAGCAGAAATTACAACCGGCAAGATAACGCTGCTTGCCGGTAAGAATGAAGCAGGTAAAACGTCATTGATACAGGGTATTGCAGCCGCACTGTCTCCGCTCACCATTCCGGTTGATTTGCTCAACAAGCAGAAGATTTTATCAATTGTACATACGGGAATGCCGAAATCGACCATATTGGTAGAGGGCAATAAATGGATGTCGGGAATATCGTATCCAAGTTGCGATCGTGCCAGTGAAGGCGACGCCGTTTCAATTTCAGAGTATGCTACCGGATTGAAATCGGTTATCGACGAACCGGTAAAAACGAGATCGGAAATTATCTGTAAACTCCTTGACGCATACCCGACAAAGGAAATGCTTGCGGAGGAACTCGGCTTTAACGTAGATCGGTTGTGGGAAACCATACAGGTGTCGGGATGGGATGGCGCACACGCTCATGCAAAGGAGACCGGCGCAAGGCTTAAAGGCGGCTGGGAAGAGATTACCGGAAAGCGGTTCGGGGTAAAAATTGCGGAATCGTGGAAACCTGACAAGTACGAATTTGATCTTGCCGACGCGACCGAAGAGGAACTTGCTGCCGAACTAAAAGCAGAACATGAGTGGCTTGAAATTTCCATTGCAAACGAAACGATCACGGCACAAGACGTTGCCGAACTTGAGTCGGCAAAAACAAGGCTCCCAGAACTAAAAAACAAACGTACTCAACTCTTATCAGATATTGACAAACTTAAAAACGCCTTCAGGCTCGGAAAAACGGCAATAGCAAACATGCCTCCTGCCTTACAGCCGGAAACGCAGCAATGTCCGAACTGTAACGTTCCGCTGTCTATTACCGGAGGAAAAATAGTATTACCGGTGCAAATAACCGCTGAAACAATTGCAAAGCGCAAGGCAGATATTGAAGAGATGGAAAAATCTCAACAGATAATTGTTGAGAGCGCCGCAAAACTTGACAAAGAATTACTCGAAATCAATGCTGAAATTGTAGCCGCTGAAAAAGTTATTGCTACCAAGTCAGAAACGATAAAGAAGGAATTGCACGGTAAAAAACAAAAGGCAGGCGTTGAAGAATGCAGAAAACTCGTAGAAGCGGCACGAACAAGGCTTGATGCGTTTACTGCTTATCAAAAAGCAACAAAGGCGTTTAATAACATCGTTCTGAACCAGAGAATAGTTGATATATTATCGCCACAGGGCTTAAGGCTTACCGTCGTTAAGTCTGCAATTGAAAAGCTGAATATCAAAATAAAAAAGCTATGCATCCTTGCCGGATGGAAAGAAGTGTGTATCGGAACCGACATGGAAATAACACAAGAGGGATGGCCGCATTACCTTCTTTCTGAATCGGCAAAATACCGGACGCGGGTAATTCTTCAACTCGTATTTTCCGGTATAATGAAAGAGGGCATTGTTTTGATTGACGGAGCCGACATACTTGACAAGACAGGTCGTAACGGTCTGTTCAAGGCATTATCTAAAATGCCGTTTGAAAGCATTGTTGGAATGACAATGCATAAAAAAGAAGACATTCCCGACTTGTCAGGTATTGGTGGACGTTGTTACTGGGTTGAAGACGGGGTGGTAGCGTAATGTACGCCACAGTGTTAGTCATACTGATTTTTTTTGTAGTTTTCGTTATAGGCTTTATGATGTGTTGTTTATTGTCAAGCAAACACTGGGAAAACAGGTACAGGCTAAACGTCGAGGAATATATTAGGAGGAGGAAGAATGAAGATAGAGAAAAATAATGAAGCTGCCAATTGTGTAGTGTGTGGCAAACCGTTTGAACGTATCGGAATAAAGTTGACATGTTCAAAGGAATGTTCTATTATTAATGAGTCGAAAAAGAGAAAAGAATGGTACGATAACAGAAAGACCGGTGCAGGATATATGAAACAGATAAAACAAAAACGGCTCACACAAAAAACAGCAATAATTTCAGTTGCTGCACATGAGAATGTGTCAAAAATTGCAGAAGCACTCGGCAAAACGATCATGGAAATTGAATCTGTCGTACTTGAACAATTGACTGTTGATGGAGCAAGAACGGCACTCATACACTCTATCGAAGGGAAATGTCATGGAAAAGATAGTGATGTCGGCAGTGAGACTTAGTGAGTCAATTATCGTTTCAACTCCGAAGCCTGGAAGGCACTATGATGTAATAAAACACCTTTCAACAATCGGTTATGATTGCCGTGGCGTAGAGTCGGGGTTTATAACATCAGAAGGGCGCTTTGTTGATAGAAAAGAAGGTCGCGACATTGCCGTTGGTGCCGGACAGTGTAGCAGTTGCGACGTTGGCGGAGAGTTGACAACTCAGGATTTATGGTAATGAAAATCTATATCCGTGCATCGATGCTTCCGTCATGGAACGACTGTCCGCGCCGGTCGGCAGCGCAGCAGTACCGGAAAATTATTACCGGAACTGGCTACCGACTCAATGAAACACTGCCGTCAATTGGTGGAAGCGTTGGAACGTCGGTACATTCCGGGTCTGAACATACACTAAAAAACATGTTGTCAACCGGCGTACAGGCGAAAAAGAAAGAATGTTTCGACGTCGGAATCGAAACATTCAAAAAACTTATTGTCGAAGGTGCTGTGTTCGACAATATAACACCGACCGGAAACGTGGCGGAACAACAGATTTTACAAATGATAAACGCATACTATATTCAGGTCGCGCCAAAGCTGACAATATCAAGAATTGAGAACCAGTACGAAATTGAATTCGACGACGACGTAATTTTTACCGGAAAAAGCGATGTAGAAACAACCGATAATTTTATACGAGATATTAAGGGAGGGGTAAAACCGAAACCATTTCATGCGCAGCTTGGCGGTTATTCGCTACTCAGAGGCACCGATACCGGCATTAAATCAGCCGGACTTGTCATTGACTACCTCCCTCGTGTAAGTGCCGCAAAATCATACCCAGGTGCTTCCACGCTCTATTTTGATGTCAGATACTGTGAGTCTATGGCGTGGCATACGATACGACAGATATCTAATTCGGTTCGCGAGTTTTTAAAAACTGGTTCTTGCTGGTCATTCCCGTGCAATCCAATGTCAATTATTTGCTCGGAAAAATATTGCCCGGCATTCGGTACTGATTTTTGTGAGGTGAGGAAACATTAATAAACCTGCTCTCCAAATTTACCGCACTGACAATCACCGGTGAATGAATTGTCTACCCGAGCCAGCGGACGGGGGAGAGCTTTTTTTGAAAGAATCAAAAATGATAAAACTAATCGATATTGACAAGACAAGGGACGCACTGTCTAAAGTGGTGTTTCCCGACGCTGCGATGCACGAGCAGATTATCATCATCATCAACAACGCTACAGCAAACGTTGATATGTCGGAAAGAATGGTTTCGTTGTGTGAAGGCGAAAAAATACAGGCGCTTGACGCTGTAATAGACTGGCCGACTATACACGTCACTTATGACAAAAACAAATCCGACTTCGAGCAAATAAGTAACTGCTGGGTAGAGGACTACTACGACAGATCATCAACGGTTCCGGTATTCCGTAAGGCAGAAAATTTCTTTTAAAAATTAAAGAAATATCTTGTATGTTCAATTGTATTGTAGTATATTAGTATTACTATGAAAAAGATAAACAAAGATCACGTATGTACGCCGACGAACATTTCACTTTC
>Ga0172381_10003968_pt1 | contig 15471 bp, 14 predicted proteins | sample Leawel6488metaG_FD_119754 | JGI IMG/M metagenome (GOLD analysis project Ga0172381, IMG submission 119754) | Leachate microbial communities from a municipal landfill in Southern Ontario, Canada - Leachate well 64-88 metaG | ecosystem: Engineered > Solid waste > Landfill > Unclassified | place...
GTGATATTTAGAAAAACCGCTCAAAATATAAAGAAAAAATCACAGATATCATATCCGCGCTATGACTTTGTTTATGGCATGATTGCCAGTGTAAAAAGGAAGATGTTGGTCGAGCGCGTAAGCGCCGATATCAGGGTTTCGGTAAGGAATATGGTTGTTCTAGGTATTGCTTAGCCAGACCGATAGCGGCCGAACGATTATTGAGACTAATGACTTTCCGATAACAGGTAATTGCTTCCGATCGGTGATTTTGCAGGTCGTAAACCTTACCGAGTCGCAAGAGAGCATTTCCCAGATCATAATCGAGTTCATAGTCATAACTGCGGATAAATTCCTTCAAGTGCAATTCGGCTTCAGCCAGCTGACCCGCCAAGAGAGCCATGCCGCCTTCCAGCAGATGCAATTTGATTTGATATTCTTTTTCGGTACTGGGTTTTAAGGTTGGCAGGAGCGCCTGAGTGCGTTTGATATAATTGCGGGCTAGTTCCAGCCGGCCGGCCTCGATCAAAGCGTCGGCCGTCAGGGCGGCATAGTAAGGATTTTTGGGGAATTCGTCGGCCAGTTCGCGGGCGTATTCGTAAGCTCGGTCATATTCCTGTTCAAAATAAAGATAGAGATAAGCCATCAAAGCCCGGGCTTCAAATCGACCATAATTACCATAATCGGCGTCGGCTTTGATACTTTGCAGACCTTCACTGCGCGAGCCGGATTCGCGCATTATCCAGCTGGCAATCTGCATATAGGGCGCTGATATGCCGACGTAGTAGTTGAAAAGCGCCACCGGCAAATGGAAATCAGGTTCGTCCGGGCAAAGTTTTTCGGCTTTTTTAATGTGTTTAATGGCGCTGAAACCACTGGTCAGAACGCCCAGGTAATTTTTCTCCGCCAGCTGGATGCGAGCCCTCAAACCCATGACCGTTCCATAGAAAAACAAATATTCGGGGCGTTCCGGATGTTGTTTAATTTGCTCAGTATAGAGCACCAAAGCCTTGTCAATATCAGCGAGAAATTGCTGGTTACGTTTGTGATAGCCGATGTATTCTTCGCTTTGATAATAGCGGACGGCCAGCACGCCCAGCGGACCCATTGGATGAAACGGATTTCCGTTCAATACTTCGCGGAATAGTTCGTCGGACTTTTCGTATTCCATGTTGTACATGGCTTTTAAGGCCAGCTGAACTTTCTGCTCCTGCTGTTCGAAGTCGTCAGCATTCAGTATAGATATGCCCACTAATAAGGTGATAAGAAGGATTTTATATGGACTCATAGAATCAAGATCTAATTTCAGAATTGCATCAAAATGTATTTAATTGACTATTAATAAAAAAGCCCCGCGCAGGGGCTCTTTTGGATATTTGCTAAAGAAATCACTCAACAAAGTCGGCGTCCATGAAATCTTCGAGATTGAAGCGCCCTTCTTTTTCGAGTTCGCGTAACTTTTCGACGATTTTTTTCTGGGCGGTTTCGACTTTGCGACGAGGCTGTGGTCCTTCCAGCAATTTGATTTCGTCCTCGAGGATGATCTGGGTACGCTGAGGTAGCGAGTTCATGAACAGATCGAGGACTTCTTCGGGTTGTCCTTTCAGGGCATAGGCGACTTCGGAAGCCTCGACCGATTTCAATACTTCGGCCAGGATATTTTGGGGTAGTTTAGGAATGTCTTCGAAGGTGAAATAGTAGCGTTTAATCTGTTCGACCAGTTCCGGGGCTTCTTTGGCCAGATGTTCCATGAAGCGTTTTTCATCTTTAGGACGCATCGCGCTTAGAATACCAGCCAGATCCTGACCGCCGCCGCGTTTGAATTCCGAAGCGCGCGGAATGAAAGCCGATTTTTCCTTAAGAGTATTGGCGATATTGACGACTCCTTCGAGTGGGATCTCAGTCAGATGTCCCATTTCGGTCATCACTTTAGGTTGCACGATCGGGTCAAGTTTTTGAAGTACGTTAACCTGGCGGTCGACCGGTAACTGGGCGATGGTCAGAGCCATGATTACCGGCGACTCGCTGGATATCAGATAGGTAATTTGTTCATCCGTCAGGTTCTGCATGAACTCGAACGGTTTTTTAGTTTCTTCCTGAGCCGGTGTGAATTTTTCGGAGACAAAGCTGAAGTAGAACTCTTCGAGTACGGCTTTTTTAACTTCAAAGGGAATGTTGGTAATTTTGGACATATTTTCGCGGATTTTTTGTAATTGACTGCGGTTTATCCCCTTGAAAAGTTGTACGGACAGATCGGCTCCCAGAGCTTTGAACAGAATGGTAGCCTTGTCGATTCCGCTAAGATTTTTGGTGTCTATCATACTTGAACTCCTTTAACTCTCGGTTTCGGATTCGCTGGATTGAGTCTCCTGACTCATCCAGGCGTTGATGATCCGCGAAGCCGTATCGGGTTGACCGACCGTCATTGAGATTACGGATTGCCGCATACCTTTTATTTCTTCTTTTTGAGCTTCAAAGTCAACGGGTGGTGTAGTTGGAGCCGCGGGCTGAGGAGGCGCGGACGGTGGCGTCGGGACGGACGATTCAACCGGTGGCGCAGGCGGAACTACCGGCGGTGCAGGCGGCGGTGTCGCGGGTTGCGGTTTGACTATCTCTTCTGGCTGACGACTTAAGATAGGCTGAGATGGACGCGGACCCATTGGGATTTTCGAGCCGTATCCCCATTCCAGTTCCTGTCTTCTAACCTGTTTGCGATGATTGACAAGCACAACGATCAAGAGCGCCAGAAAAAGGACTGCGGCGGCGATAATCGCATACCACATCCCGTAGTTGCGCACGCCGAACATACTGGGCGGGGTAGTCTCGAGAGAACCGAGTTCCAGCTCCTGCAGGCGACGGTTGCTTTGTCTTAACTGTGCCAGCACATTAGCTAGTTCGGTTTCACGGACGGTAGCCTGCCGTTCGGTTACCTGGCGTTGATCGTCACTGATCTGGGGGGCTTGTAACTGGGCTTGTAATTCGGCGATCTGCTTTTTCAGTTCGTCGATTTTCAAAGAATCGCGGGTTATCATTTGGCGCTCGAGACGTTTCTGCTGTTCGAGGCGGGCGTTATATTCGGATGCTGATTGACGTTTTTCGATATCATCAATTTTTTCGGCGATATTTTTCAAAATAATAGTTTCGGTGGCATCTTTGCCAGGAGCCTTTTTAAAATTAGCCGTCATAATGCTGATGACATCGCCGCGGACGCGGTCATAATGGGCGGCTACCGCCACAATCTGGCGTACGTTTTCAATGATTTCTGGTGAGACACCATCTTCGAGGACGACGCTGATTTCCTGACGCTTCACGATTGGTACTGTGATAGTGCTGGAGGTCTTCGGCGTTGTGCTTGCCGGCTGGGTCGTTTTTTCGGGTGAAGCCTGGGGCAATGCACTGAGTTGTGTCTGCGATGGGGTTTGTTCTTGAGGTTGAATTACCGAAGGCGGCACTTCGAAACCAGGGAGTGGCAGAGATAGCTCGGATGTTGTTCCAGGAGCCTGCTGAGGAGTGGTAGTCGTTGCCGTAGGCTCTTCGGGAACGGTCTCAGCCGCCGGACTGGTCTGCTCGACTGGAGCAAAATCGATCTCGGCTTTGACATCTACGACAAATTTAACGTCGTCAAGCAATTTTTCGAGCGCATCGGCGATCCGATCTTTGACGCTATTTTCAAGCGCCATTTTCTGCGATAGATATGATAGTTGATTGCTCTGCGCAATTAACAGAGTAAATGCACCCAGGCATAAGACCGCAATTAACTGTTTTACTTTATAGTGTGACATAGCACTATCCCCTTTTTTAACCAATGGTTAAGAAAATTATTTCAACTCGGCGATTTTGTGATCGTTGTTCTTCGGTTTGATTAGCCTCTTCAATAGTTCGACCGGTAGCCCGCGGGCGTGTTTCGGCGTAGCCAATCGCCCGGAAACGGTCGGCGGGCAAGTTAAGCGCGATAAAGTAGCGTACGACCTGAGCCGAGCGGGCGGCGGAAAGCTCCCAGTTGGAAGGGTATAGATCCGATCTGATGGGTATGCTATCGGTATGTCCTTCAACTGCGATTGGGAATTTGGATTGTGTAATCATTGGTGCAAATTTATTCAAAATTGGAAATATCCGCGAATCCAGATCGGCTTTTCCGGAGGCGAAGGAAATCGCACTCGGAATTTTAATGGATACGCCGCGCGTGCTGGCTTCGACTTCGATGACGCCTTTTAATTGTTCCTGTTCGATAACAGTGGTGACCTTGTCATAAATTTCCTTCATGGTAAAGGTCTGACTGGCTTTTTTCTGAGTACCGCCCAGAGCCTTGCCAACCGAATCGCCCAATTGTTCGAGCTTGACCGGATCAATGGATGAGATCGAAAACATCAGCACGAAGAAAGTCATCAGCAGGGTCATCATATCGGAATAGGTGACCAGCCAGGGTTCATCGTCGCCGGCTTCCTGTTTACTGAAAATTTTGCGCCTTGGAGAGATTTCTTCAGCCATCGTTTATTTGGTCTCTTCGGGTTTTTTCCAGTCGCGTGGTCGCAGGAAAGAGTTCAATTTTTCACGCACGATCAAAGGGTGCTTGCGGGCGTGAATCAGTAACACTCCTTCGATCAGCATCGTTTGCAATATATTTTGTCTTTCGATACGAGTTTCAAATTTTACCGCCATCGGATTAAAAATTAAGTTAGCCATAATGGAACCATAAAAGGTGGTAATAATGGCGGCGCCCATGCCCTTACCGAGCACTTCCATTGGGTCGGCGCCGGCGGAACTGATTTGCGCCATTCCATAAAGCATTACCACCAGACCGATCAGGGTCCCGATCATACCAAAAGCCGGCGAGTACTTGCCCATTGTTCGCAGGACGTTGGCTTCGCCTCGTTCACGGAGCGCCCGATTTTCGATGCGGGTTTCCAGAATATCACGAATCTCCTGCGGATTATAACCATCAACGACCATCTGGAGACCATCTCGCAAAAAAGGGCTTTTAACGGTGCCGAGGGCTTTTTCCAGCTCCTGAATGCTTTTACGGGCGACCGGAGCGAGTTCGACAATCATTTCGACTTCGTCGGTCATTTTGACTCTTTCTTTTTTGAATACGGCCATAATCGAGCCGATCAAACTCAGGACTTCCTTGAAAGAGAAACTGATCATCGTCGAAGCGAACGAACCACCGATGACGATCATAACGCTTGGAAAGCTCCAGAACATCTTGAAATCCTGGGTCAATCCCAGGATACCCATCACGATCAGGGCGGCTCCTGCAATTAATCCAAATAGAGTGGCAATATCCATATCGTATCCTTTTACTCCTTTTGTTCTCCGCCGACACTACGCAATCGGTTTTCACTCATGGCGCGCAGAATATTGCGCACATCTTCGTACTCAGGATCAATTTTTAAGGCCAGATTCCAGTTGATCGAGGCGCGCTCAGTGTCGCCCAGTTTGTAATAGATTGAACCGCGTCGGGCATAAGCCAAAGCCAGATTGGGATTCAATTCGATAGCGGCTTCGACTTCCTTCAAGGCTTCACGGTATTCTCCGGCATAGAAGTAACGTAGTGAATTCGACAGATACTTCAACGCCAGGTTGATATTTCGCTCCATAGCGTACTTGGCTAATTTAACTGAACGCACGGAGTCTTCGAGTACGGCATTTTTTTGTTTGAGCTGGGTAACCTGACTGGTTAAATGCTTAATCTCAGATTCATAAACCCGCAGTGAGTCGCGTAATTTAGCGATTTCGAAATCGGCGGCTTTCAGAGTTGAGTCCAATTTAGCCGCAAATTCTTCTTCCATATCCAGGATAGCCTTCGAATCGGCGTCGACCATTCCCTCCAGGGTGCGTCTTCGACCACTCTCCGGCTTGAGGCGTGGAATCGTAAAATCCAGGCCAAAACTGAGGCTGGGGTGTTTATTTTTAGCCGTTTTACTAAAACTCTTGCTCCCGAAATTATAGAGATAAACCGCATTGTTGATACCGAGATTGAGGTTATAATCTTTGGTCAATGGAATACGGGTTCCGATATTCAGACCGCCTCCGTCGAATTCCCCGATGAAATCGATACCGCCTTTATCTTTCAGAATATTGGTATGGATGAGAATTCCGGCAAAGACGCCGGCACTGGTAGTGGAGTCTTCGCCGAACGCGGCGGCTAAACCGCCGGTTCCGAAGCCCATATAGGTGAAAAGATTGTTATTTGGGAATTGTTTTTCATTACTTAACACGGCAAAAAGTGAAAGGGTTTTGGTGTCAATATTCAGGTTTTTTTCGCCCTGTCTGATCACCAGATCGTGAATTCCGGCCGCAAGACTGATATCGCCATAAGCAAAGACGCGTTTTTGAAAATGCAGACCGAATTCTATCGGCCGAGTTCCGCTAATACCCTGAACGACAGTCAAGCCGACCTTGAAGGTATTGGTCAGATCAGATTCGAAGAAGATGCCTTTGGCAATCAAGGTGTCGCTGAAACCGTAAGTATCGGTCGCGAAACCGGTTCGAAAAACGTAGGGCGTGCGATAAATACTGCTGACCGGAATCCTCATCATGTATCCGGGATGCGAAAAGGATAGACGCGTTACCGCATCACTTCTTAAAAGAGTGACAGTGAACGCTAAGCATAAGGTAATTTTTATAAGAGGTTTGGTCATTGGGCAAAGCTCCGTTTAGTGTTCAATCAGTACCCTTCAACCGTTTTAGCTCCAAACCAGCTAATTTAGCCAGGTTCCCCTCGGGATATCTATTGATAAGGCGGGTGAAAAAGATTTCAGCCATCTGAGGATTGCCCAGCTTTTGATATGTTATTCCGGTCAGGAAAAGAGCGTCATCCAGCTTTTCCGACAATGGATACTCAACGACTTTTTTAAGGTATTCGATAGCCAGGTACTCGTCTCGTAATTGGATATAGCAATCGCCAATCCAGAAGTATGCATCGCCAATCGTTGAGGGTGGCATATTGCTGGCGATAACCTTCAGGAAATAATCGACGGCTACCAGATAGTTTTTAGCCCGGTAGGCTGACTGACCTTTCTGCAGAAACCGTTCACCTTCATTGCGGTAATAGTGTTGAACCGGCATCGTCAAAGCCGCAATAGGCGACAAAAAAATACGTTTAGACAGATCGGTCACTATTTTTTCCAGTGAATCGTTAGTCTGTTCCAATTGAGAAATCTTTGTTTTCATTAGAGAAGAAGCCGAAAGGAGGGAGTCTATTTGGTTCTGAATCAGGACCAAATTTGGATTAGCAACGCCTTTTGGAAGGGGGGCAGACTCCCTCGCCGGCTCTATAGTTATCCCTAAATCGTAAAGAATATCAGCCTTGCCAGCCGTTGCGACCGTGTCGGATACCTGAGCAGAAAGCATTAGCGGCAAGACTAGCATAAGCAATTTTTTAAGCACTTTAATACGTTAGAATTTTTCCTTAGTAAGATTATATTGACGGGCTTTGGGTACGAGCTCACTCTGCGGGTAATATTTTTCCAGATCGCTGAAAGCGGAGCGGGCTTCGTTCCGTTCATTGAGCTTCAGATAGCTTAGACCGATTTTAAACAGAGCGGCATCAGCCTTATTACCGTCGCCGAGGTTACTGACCCCCTTAAAGATGTCGATAGCTTCGCGGTATTTTTGCTGTGAATACAGACATTCTCCCAACCAGTACTGACAATTGTCAGATAATGGGTGATCCTGTCGCCATTCCAACAATTTTATAAAATTGTTCTGACTGGCGGCTATCTTACCATCGAAATATTGGTTTAGGGCTTCATTGTATTTTGCCCGAAATTCACTATCATCTACCGTGACAATAGGTTGGGCGGTCGGTTCAGGCGGGGCGGATTGCTCTTGCAGTTCACCGATAATTTCCTGGCTCAGACGGCGGTCATCCTCGATAGTTTTACGATAAATCCGTAGATTATCATTTTCATCAAGATTGCTTTCAGGCTGGGTTTCGAGCACAGTTTGTTTGTTTTCGAGGGAGTCGCGCAGGGAGGTATTGATTTGTTGCAATTCGCGCAACTCTTTTTTTATGTACTCGAGTTCTTCATTCAGGTTGTGAATTTCGACATCTTTCTGATTGATCAAATTTTTGGTATCATCGACCGGATTTTCGGCTGGGTAATCACCGTTCTGAGCGTTTGTTACTACGCTCAACATCAGGGTCAATACAAACGTACCAAAGAACGATTTCGGCATCAGTGGTATATCTCCCAATCGATATTGTAGGAATAACCGATGAAGGTTCCGAATTCCTTGGGGATGATCATTTCAAAAGTGCCGCTGGCGCCCGGCAGAAGCGAATTGTTGCTGGTGATGCCGGAACCTTCGAAGGTGAAATAAGAACCTTCTATGAATGCCGTGCGTGTTTCGGAATCGCCACTCCAGTTTTTGCGGAATATAAAATTGATTTTAACGAAATCGGCGCGGCGATTGCCAATATTTTTTATCTCGCCGGAGAAAATAGTGTTGCCACTGCGGTCTTTGCGTTCCTTGACATTGCCGACCAGGACGCAGTTGGCGGAGTGGCTGACCGGTTCGGTAACCTGCGAAGGTTCGGCGACTTTGGAGATATAGGGCGCCTGACTGGCGAGCGGACCGCTGTCTTTAATGTCGCCGGCCAGTTCAGCTGGCACATATTGTTCGGCAGGTTTTTCAATTACATTAGTTACGACCCGCACCACCTGATTTTTGTCTAGGATCAGGAAGCCTATCAGAGTTTCAACCTTGATAATTTTGTCATCCTGATAAATGATTTTGCCGAAGATCGAAGCGCCATTTTCCATGATGATTTCTTTGTCATAGATGGTAAGCGGATTAGCCCACATCTGATTTTTAGCTTGTAGCTCCTGTAAAGCCGACTGTAGATGCTTGACCTCGGCGGAAAGTTTTTTAACTTCGAAAGTCAGTTCATTAATAACGTAGCTTTGATCAGCGCTGGTGGCTTTGACTGGTGCCGCGACGACTTCGCGGGGCGGAGCCGGCAGATCCGATTTGGTATCAGCAGTTTTGCCTGCCTTCTTGGTTTTCGAATCGGTAGTTGTGGCTTTTTCGGCGGTTTTGTCGGATTTAGCTTTAAAAAGGCTACATCCGTTAAGGCTTAATGCCAAGATAACAAATGCAAAAAAAACTTTGTTTTTCATAGTCCCACACCTTCAGATATACAGTGCCTATTTTTTCGAGTTTGACACTATAGCGTTGCATCCGAGGAGAATATATATTTTTTAACGGTATAATGTCAAGTAAAAAATTGATGTAAATAAGCGACTTAGCCTTAACTACTTAAATTTTTAATTGAATTGACCGGCTTCGACACTTTAAAAATGACTTGTATATACTATAAGAGGCCGCTTTTAAAAGCATCTCAGCCGCCGATTGGAAAGCGCAAACTGGCCGCGATTCCAGCCTGTTTTTCCATGTCACTTGCAACAAACTGGATGTCAACTCCCTGCTTTAAGGCTCGGTGAACCAGCTGTTCGACCAGATCGTTGGTTCGTTCGAGTTGGCCACATCCGGACGGACAGGACTCAAGTGGTTTCAAGCTAAGGTAACCGCAATTGCGGCAGAAAAGACCCTTTGTGAAGTAATTTTCCTGGATGATGAAAGTGTCCGCCCAATTATCCTGGATTTTATCCAAAACGGCTTGAATGCCATCCACCGCCTGACCAGCCGATTTTTTATCAAGCAGGTTCTTTAATAGAATGCGTTCATAGTCATGCCGGGCTTTTTCTTCAGTCGTCTCGATTTTTTTCAGAACTTCCGGCAAGGGCGCTCCCGGTTCGATTTCAATCTGACCGGCGATTCGGGAACTGAGGTAAGTGTGTAAATATTTTGAAAAATCGGTCAGCACTTCCTTGCGTCCGCCCAGAATGATCCAGTGGAATTTATACTTTTGAAATAAATCGAAAGCAGTTTGAGATACTTCCTTATAATGCTGTATAACACCCTGGTAAATATTGCGCTCGACTTTCCGTTCCTGGCGTCCCTTAAAACCACCCACCTTAACTGGTTCGGGTGCATTATCTTCGATATAAAAATGTTCCTTAAACGCGCCGAGCCGCGATTCGAAGATTCGGGCTTTGGTGCGGTCGACCAGGATTACGGCATAATTACGGTAGCGGCTGAAAAGCATCGTATAGGGGCGGATATAGGGATAAGGCTGGATAACGAGAGTATTCTGCGGCAGAGGTCGTTTAAAATTGATGGTACGCCAGAAATCGGAATCGCTGGCTGAGAAACAAATCGAACCGATGCTTTCAGCCGGATTCAACTCTTCTCCATACCAATGCAATATCCGGTCAAAATCAGATATTACCGAGTCCTGTTCAGGTGGTGTCAATTGCTTAAAATAGGTTTTGTCTTTTTTATATCGAATCTGTTTTTTGATTTCAACTATATGACTTTTACGATTACCTGCAATATTATCGAGGGTAAAATAGGCGCTGGTTACCGGGAATTCAAATTGTGGTAAGAGTACTAAATCTTTTAGAACCCGTTCTCTGATCATAATTACTCCTTTAGTTTAAGTTTTATGATTTAAAAAGGCTTATCGCTATCCATAACTCAACGACTTCCCAACCGTTAGCGTTGCTTTTAACATCTTCAGATAAGTAGGTGACTGCGACAAATTCAGCGAGATATAAAGACCTTAATCTCACCCTAATTAATAAGGAATATTTTTGACATTAGCAACAGGTATTTATGATTTTAACCTAATTATTTCTGTTAAATCAACCAGTGCGGAGTCTGGGTGGCGCCGAGTATCATTTCATATGGATTACTGTCAGACATGTCGCTGGCGTCTACGACCAGGCAACGGGCGGTTTTAGCGCTTTCGAGACTGCCGACTTCCTTATGGAATCCGATGGCATAAGCTCCGTTCAGGGTGGCAAATTTCAGGGCGTTCTCGGGTGAAATCCCATATAAATCGACGCAGTCAACCATTTCCTTTCGAATATCGAGATCGGGTACTAAAGCGCGGCTCTCCGTTCCCAAGCAGAGGTTGACTCCTTTTTCGAGAAACATTTCTACCGGTGCCTTATTTTCGGATAGGATCCGATTGCTCCGCGGGCAGAGACAGATATTGACTTTTACACCAAATTCTTTGAGAAAGTCAATTTCATCGGGAGTTGCGCAATTCATGTGAATCAGAATGTTGTGGCGGGCATAAAAATGGTTTGAAAAGAAATAGCGGATAGCCGTCAGACCCGGCACTTCCCAGGAATAGTCAAAACTATCGCTGGCATGCAGAATTTGCCGTATTAAACCGCCACCGTTCAGAGTGAATTCGTTTTCATCCGGTAAAATATCCATGTGGATGGCGATATGGCGCTCGGAGAAATTGATTTCGCGCAGTAATTGCGGTGAGGTCGACCAGACTGAAGAAGGCGCCAGATGTTTGGTTATGCGTTTATCGGGCGCCTGATCTCTGACCAGTTCGCGGAAAGTGCGAATTATTTGAGCGGCTTCGTAGTTTTTAAAGCCATTTACCTCAAAGAACAATCTGGCAAAAAGCTGACTTTCCAATAAGGTGTTATAGGATGCACCTCGCGTGGTAAAATCGGCCAGGGCAATCGTTCCGAAGTTGTAAGTATCCTGCAGGTTGGCGGCCGCGTACTCGGCTTTGAGAGATTCGTCAATTTGCGAAAAATCATGCAGGCACTTGATGTAGTTTATGTAACTATTCGGCGTTGCATTCAGAGGCGGATGTTCAAGATGGGTATGGGTATTGATAAATCCCGGAAAAATGACACTGTTGCCCAGATCGATCAGTGGCGTATCGATTACCGATTGAAGTTTATCGGCACTTTCCACTTCAACAATCTGCTGGCCGCGGACAATAACTACACCTTGCTCGATTGGTGGTTTTGAAACCGGTACGACCCAGCGCGCCGTGTAACCATTTAAAAGTTCCGGATTTTCCGCTGGATTATTTAACATATTCAAAATTACTCCATTACTTTTACAATGAGATAAACCGTAATAATTTTATCGAATGGCGCGTTAAAAACCAAGTCTGGCGAATTGGCGAAGGTGATTTATCTTAGGCTACCAGCGCTTAATATGATATTTCCTTCCATCGGACTCGATTATCAAAGCCCGCTCCAGATCGGTGCGGTGGATAATAATGCCGAGCGATTCATAACGCGCCATTGTACTAATCGAAGGATGGCGAAATTTATTATTCTTGCCAACCGATACGACAGCGATATCCGGAGCCACCATTTCGATAAAAGGCTGACTGGAGGAAGTCGCACTGCCGTGGTGCGGCACTTTCAGAACATTAGCCTGCAGAAAAGAACGCCAGAGACACAGGTAATCCTCGGAATGTTTCTCAGCATCACCACAAAACAGAAAATTGGTGCGTCGATAACTGATTTTAATGACATTGGAATAATCGTTGAAACCATGTGGCGGATTAGCCAGGAAAAGTTTTGATGGGTGTAGAATGAAAATTTTCAGCGATTCGGCCAAATGAATACAATCGCCGGCGTACAGCCGCCTGACCGGAATTTGGAGAGAATCAGCCAACATGTGAATTTCGCGATAAACCTGCGACCGGGCAGTGACATCCGGTTCCCAGACCTCGCCAATCCGGAAATGGCGCATTAGAAACGGGGCGCCGCCGATATGATCGTTATGGGGATGGCTCAATTCCAGATAATCCAGGCGGCGAACACCTTTTCGCTTCAAAAAAGGCGCAACGGTGAATTCACCATAATCGCGGCGGAAAGTGCGATCGCCGGTGTCGATCAATAACGTTTTCCGGTTGGGGAATTCAACGAAAATAGCATCACCCTGCCCGACATCCAGATAGGTGATCTGCAGAACTGGTTTGACAAAGATCGCCGACCAGGTCCAGACATTCAAACCGATTAACAAACCTAAGGCAGTCGCTTTGCGGATTGCCTGCTTGTCGAGATTCAGCAACAGGAGCAGTGCCAGGTACCCACCGTAAAGCCCAAGCAATGAAATTGTCGGAACGGAAAGATAAGCCATCGGCACGCGTGCTGATAATTCTACGATTTTCAATAACAAACCGATCAGCAACATTTGTACTTCACCATAGACCAGATTAAAGCCTTGCCAGATGAAACCGAGTATAACCTGACCGAATCCAAGCCCGCCGATCAATCCAACCAGAGGCACAACGAATAGATTGGCCACCATTGAAATCAACGGAATCCGTTGGAAATAATAGATCGTGATCGGCAAAGTTCCCAGCTGAGCCGAAACCGAGACGAGAAAAAGTTGCCAGACACTACGCAGAAAGGAATTGGTGATATTGGCAGGCTTGAGCTTCGGCGGCAGGAAAAATTCCAGTCGTTTGTAAATGTAAACGATCGAAAGCACCGCCATAAAGGATAATTGGAATCCCATATCGAATAGCTGAAGGGGATCGCACAAAGTCTGGATCAGCGCCGCGATGGCAATTGTGTTATAGACGTTGACGCGTTTTTCCCAGCCCTGTGCGATCAACAGCATAACAGCCATGATGACAGCCCGGTTGACCGAAGGTCGCAGATCGACCATCAAGGCATAAAAGATCAGCCCGCCAATAGTAATGATCATTTTCGCTTTGCGTGGAATTCGCATAAATCCCAGGATCAGCAGGATTACGAGCGTTACATAACCGACGTGCAGACCCGACACCGCCAGGACATGAATGACGCCGGTATCGACAAAGTTCTGCACGACTTCATCACTGACCTCTCCGCGCATTCCCACGATCAATGCCTTCAAGACTGCATTGGGTTTGCCGGTCATAGATTTGTCAATCAGGTCTTCAACTTTCATTTTGGCAATATTGGCAATCCGGTGCGGAGAAAAATTTTCATTTTGGGCAACGCTCAGCATCATACCTGATTCCAGATAGGCGGTGGCAAAAATGTGGTGATTGGCTAAATAGGTTTTGTAATCGAATTCGCCGGGATTGCGGGGGCTCGCCGGCTGGTTAATCCGACTGGCGAATCGCACCAGATCGCCATATTTCAAATCAACCGGGGAGTTTTTGATCGTCAGAAGCAGTTTGCCGTCGTATTTTTCCCATTCCGGATGCTTGAGATACACCCGGATGAGGCGCACTTTCTGTGAACCGTTTGATTTAATTTCAGATTGTTCAACAAAAGCGAAGATACTATCCGGCTCGTCCGAAAATTCGAATTGCGAAAGGTGATTTGGGGTGATGTCGGTGCGATAGGCATGATTCATTCCACCTAACAGAAAACATAAAAGACTCATTACGATTAGCGACCGCGCTTGATTCGGTTTGATCAGACTGAACAAAAAACCGCTCAGCAACAATCCAAACCAGATTGCCGGTCCTAAATCGATGACATGATTCAGGATTATGCCGGTCAGATAAGCCAGGCCGATAAATGCTAAAGGGGCACGCTCAAGCGTGGTGTTGGACATAGTTACCGCGATGTTTGGTTTTAGTGTTTACTGACTAAAACACGGAAATCTTGGCGATTATGCTCAGGTATAACCAGTTGTAGGCGCTGGTAGCCGCGATGATGACAAGGGTGAAAGGCCAGAAATTAAAGCGGCTCTTGAAATTCAAGCGGTAGAAAAGGTATGACATAGATGAAGTGACCAGGGCAGAGAACAATAATACACCAAGAGTAATAGCTAGACTGACAGTGGTCCCGGTTTTAAATATTTGAAAAAAAATAGTAGCGAAAAAGAGCGTGATGATGAAAATACTGGTATACCAGATGACATATCCGAGGCAATTATGGCCGCGTAAAAATTGGCAGAGCACTCCGAAAAAGAAACAGATCAATACCGAAATAGTACTCACCGTAAACCAGGTTAGGAAGTACTTGTTGAAGGTCTGCGTTGGGATCCATTCCCGATACTGGCGCAGAATATTGGGCTCGATGGAAACAAGAATCAAGCCGAAAAGGGCGATGCCGATCGTTATTAAGTAGCGATAAATATGTCTCCCGAGATTTAATTCCTCGATTTCCTCGTGATTAGTCATTATCTCATCTCCTGAGGTTAAGGGAGTCATTTTTGGATCAAGGCCCGCCGGGCTTCATTCAGCCAGAAATCGGACTGTTCGATCTGTCCTTTCTGACGCGCCAGGACAATTCGCAGAGCGGTTTCGATTTTGATTTTCTGATTGTATTTATCTTCATAAAAAGCGTTCAGCAATTCAATAAGCTGGTCAATGTCTTCGATCTTCTGCGGCGGGAAATAGACTGAAATCCGCGTGCGCATCTGATTGATGTAAAATGGCACCGTAAAATTGAACTCGCGTTTTTCCTGGTCCATTAGTCCCAGTTGAATAATCTCGTCAGATTTTTCGAGTCCTTGCAGGTATCCCAGCAACCAATAATATTTATTGTCATGTCGCATGCGTTTCCAAATCGATCCATCGATTTCACGGGAGCTCTGAGCCAGAGCCGGCGCGGCGTTTCCCAACGCTATTCCTATGAGAGCGATGATCGGTAACCAATTGCGAACTATTCGCACTATTTTTTTCCTTCCTCATCGAAATGGTTA
>Ga0172381_10003969_pt1 | contig 15467 bp, 16 predicted proteins | sample Leawel6488metaG_FD_119754 | JGI IMG/M metagenome (GOLD analysis project Ga0172381, IMG submission 119754) | Leachate microbial communities from a municipal landfill in Southern Ontario, Canada - Leachate well 64-88 metaG | ecosystem: Engineered > Solid waste > Landfill > Unclassified | place...
GGGCATGCGTGAATCAGACGGCGGATGGCGACGTAAAGAAGTGGGCAGGGACAACATTACCTACTCCCGATACGGCAGGCTACCCAAAGGTCACAATTAAAGAAGGAATTAACACGGGCGAGTTGTTGATAACTGATGGCGTGGTGAGTTCCCGAAGTCTAAAGCCTGGAGTCGCCGCTGTTGAGGTATCTGGTTCACTGTCACCGGACGCGACTGGTATATACACGTATTACAGCGTTTACAACGAGCACCTGTATTACACACGCAAAACATCATCGGGGATGTACTATTTATGGTCCTTTTTGCAAAGTCCGATTGGAGCGTGGTGGTTCATCTCGTCGTCGGCACCTTCTGTCACACCGCCAACTAATTCATGGTTTCTATTCATTGCAGGCGGCACTGATGCCTCAATCATCGGAACCTATGCCCCACAGGGGACATGCACAGGAACTGCAACGGTTGGCATACCGGGGGCGAGCGAAATAACTGCTACGGCATCGGCAATAGGTACGCCAGTCGCTCTAGACAGCGGTACGGCAACGATTGCCGGAATGCTTGTAAAGATAGCAGGTACGGGCTTTGAGGAGGATACGGACAGCCTGGAAGCGATTCGGGATACAGAACCACTCGGAACGGCAATGCGAGGGACGAATGATGCTTTGCTTGCCAGCGGATACACCGCACCGAACAACGCGGCAATCGTGAGTGCAGCCACCTCTGCATTAGCAGCCGCTACGGCTCTCGGGACGGCTGGGGAAGGGTTGACGGGGTTGCCTGGGGTGACGCTTGGAACCGGAGCTAGAACTGTAACTATTACCGTGACTGATGGCACAAACCCAGTCGAAAATGCGACCGTGCGAATGACAAGCGGCAGCGACACCTACGTCAGCAGTACCAACGCGAGTGGTGTCATTGTGTTTTCTCTGGACGATGCGACGTGGGTTGTGGCAATCACGAAGTCGGGCTTCTCCTTCACGACGACAACGCTGGTTGTTGCGGCGAACGTGGCGCATACCTACACGTTGACGGCTACTACTATTCCAACCAGTAATCCGGGGCTTGTGACAGGCTACCTCTATTGCTACAACAACATCGGGGTCGTTGAAAGCGGAGTGGTGGTCACGCTTGAGTTGCGCGGCGTAGCGGGGACTGGTTGTAGTTTTGATACGCTGGCACGAACAGGCACCAGCGCAGCCAGCGGTCTTGTGTCGTTCGCTAACCTGCCGGTTGGGGCATCGTACCGAATGCGGCGAGGCACCGGGCCGTGGAAAGAAATTACAATTATGGCAGATGCGGTATCCCCGCTTGCCCTCCCAAATCTCTTTGGTCAGGAAACCTAAAGGAAACCAACTATGTTTACGACCGATTATCCGTGGAAAGATGCAATCCCCTTGCCAGTAGAATCCGCGAGCGTTGACCTACAGGTCGGCGGTTTTTCTGGCAGAAAGTTTACGGACCTTGTTATAGACGGAAGCCTAAACACGAAAGCGACGAGTGCTAGCTACACGTTTGTGGCAGGCGACATAGGGAAGATTGTGGTCGTAACAGGTGGAACGGACTTTACTGTCGGCACCTACTACATCGCCTCGGTGGCGGAAGGCGCAGCGACCCTCTCGGCGGCAGTTGGCACCGTGGCTAGTACCGGAGGCGTGGCACGCTTTGCAACCGATTGTAGGGGGTTGCTTGTCCTGGTGGCCGGCAATATTGCCATCACCACGCTTGCACGCCCCACAACGAAGCAGACGATGCTCAGCGTTGCCGCTGGCGTGTTGCCGATCCAAGTGGCCACACTGTACAAGGCAGCCAATGGCACATCTGCCACCGGGGTATATGGTTTGTTTTCGTAGAGCACACAAACAAGAACGAAAAGAAGAATTAGGGACCAATTGGCGTAGGGAAAACCACCATCCAGCACATATTAAAAGGAGAGCGATACAAAACAGCATGACAAAAGTAGGCCAACACGTTCATCGTGTTGGCGTTCAGGGGGTGAGAAGCGGGAGTAGCTACCTGCCAGACTACCCGAATAGTCGCTGCCTTCGGGGGCCGCACGGTGAACGTGTTGGTCCCCTTTTTATTTTACTAGGCAACGAAGGAGCAAGGGCGTCATGGCTACGAACGAACGAAGAGACCATCTTCTGCTGGTTGTACACCACATCTTGGGTGTCTGGAATGCGTGGTCTGCCAACTCAGACGTGCGGTATATCACCCGCAACTTCGAGGACGCGATTAACGACGCCCTCTTGGTTTTCGGCGACGGCAGCATTCCCGGCGACTTGCGTACACTGAATGCCCGCATGGATGCACTGCGCGAACAGTGGGAAGCATGGAACAGAAAAAACGAATCGTCGGGCGGGAAGAACCCAATCCCCGACAACTCCTTCTGGAAAGCCCTAGAGAGCGTGGAGGCGGCATGTAAGGCTGCCACACAGCCCATTCGGCGGCATCTTGAAGCGATTGGCGACCTGACCGCCCAGAAGGTAACAGACCCTCAAATCTGCCGTATGTACGGATTCACCGACACCGGAATGCCGGATGGTGTGCCCGAACTATGGAAGTTGCAGGAAGAGCGAGCAGCCCCAGGAAAGCATACTGGCGCAGGGAGTGGTTGGATTCCGCCACACGAGCGCCGACGTCGTTCCGATGAGGCCAAGGCTTCTGAGGCGGTCGAGCGGATACAGCGGGCGAGAGAAGGTAAATTGCGACTTATCGCCAACGTAGCACCAGAGCCGATTGAAGACCTCATTCGAGACGGTGTATCTGGTAAGCAAATATGTCGCATGAAGAAGATCGAGGAAGCCGATCTTGCCGCCTATTGTGACGAGAAGGGATTGACACAGCCTCTGTGGCAATTAGCGCCGGCCAACGCGACTCAAGGGCTTTACGACCCGACGCCGGAAGATGAACCTGCCGTAGTGCTATCGAGGGCCGTTGACAAGCCTGTCTTACGCAGGGAATCTCCAACACCGACCGAAGGCTCAATTATAGGCGACGAGCCCATGACTCTTGAGCAAGAGATCATCGAGTATCACAAGCTGGGAACTATGACACCGGCTGAGATTGCCGCAGCGGTTAGCAGTGAAGGCAATGAAATATCCCACCAGAAGGTAGGGAAGGTCATTGCAAGATGGGAGAAGGAACCGGAAGCGTTTGAGACTACGGAAGTTGGGTAAGGAGCCCGCCAATGACTGAGAAAAATCCGCAAAAAGGTAAGCCGGGCCGGAAGCCCCTCGATGGCAAGAGTGTTGATCCCCAGGTAATTGAAGATGCTCTTGCGATTGGGAAAACGATTGAAGGCGCTGCGTCGCTTGTAGACTTATCGGCAGCAACTCTAAAGCGGCAATTTGGCGATTCCATAGAAAAGGGTCTCAATCGGCGCAATACGAGGTTACAAGAAGTGCAGTTTAATATGGCCGTGGAGGGGAAGAATACTACGATGGCCATCTGGTTGGGAAAGCAGTGGTTGAATCAGGCCGATAAGCAAGAGGTCAAGCAGTCGGTTATGCAGACGTACAGCCCAGAGACACTAGGGCGACTGCGGACGGCGCTTCAGGAGTTGCGTGAGGACGCCGCAAACGATGGCACATAATGAAATCACCGACAACGACCTAACGCAACTCTTGGCTGAGCGTGATCAAGCTTGGGTGCATTGGAAGCCGAGACCTAACAGCCCCGAGGATTTTGATGAACAGGAAGGATTCGTTGAGGCGAGGGACCTCGTTTCCTTTGGGCTTGGCGGAAATGCGGCCGGCAAGACGGCAGCGGGTGCAAAGAAATGTGCAGAGTTTCTTCTAAACACGCCGCCGCCACGCAAGGATACGCCGTTTTGGATCATTGCGGAAGATTATACGCAGGTGTGCAGTGTGTGCTGGGCAGAGAAGCTAAACGGTATTGGGCCGAACGGCGGTTTCCTGCCAAATTATGCAATCAATTTTGAACGCATTGTGTGGTACAAGCCAACCCTCAACTGGCCTTTTATGGTTCCCTTGATGCCATGGGCAAACGGAAACAATTGGATGCTCGAATTTAAGAGCTACAAACAGGGACGTAAGGCGATGCAGGCACGGTCCATAGGTGGTTTCTGGTTCTCAGAACAAGTGGAGTGGGGGATTTTCGTGGAAGTTCTGCGTGGTTGTCGAGAATACTTGTTTCCTGGTGGTCAATTTTTGGAGTTCACGCCAATCGAGCCGGAGTTATGTATTTCCCTTGAGGGTATCATGGATGCCCCTCCGGCTGGCTGGGGCTTCTATCGGATGAATACCGAAAAGAACCGACAGAATCTTGCTGCTGATTGGTACGACGCCTTCTTTGGTGCTGTACCCGACGAGATGATGGCTACTCGCAAGACTGGTGCACTCGCCACGTTTGAGGGCGTGATTTATCAGAGCTTCAATCCTTCGATCCACATTACCGATGACGATATCCCCGCATTCCGATCAGGCATGACGCACTTCCGAGCAACGGATTGGGGGGCGTCTGCCGAGCATCCCTTTGTCACGGTCTGGGGCTGCTACGACGCTGTAGGCGACTGGCTCATCTACGACGAATATTGGAACAACTCACAGGACGCGATCACCCAGGACCATGCCGGCGAAGTACTGGCTCGATCAATAGCGTGGGGCTGGCCCGAGCCAGAATGGTTTAAGAACCCAGACCCAGCACGGTCCTATTTTATTGATAAGGTTAAGCAGCGAGCCAAAGAACTTAATACATCAGCCAAGCCAGTCAAGGGGAGTAGCTACGGGGAGTGCTTCGCTGATCCGAGTCGGCCCGGCGAGATGAACGCATTTAACTATTGGGGCATCCCCACGAGTTCGGCCAGCAACGACGTGATGAAGGGAATTGACCTTGTTCGGTCGAAGTTGAAGGTCAATCCAACCACTGGCAAGCCAAAGATGCACTTTCATAGGCGATGCAAACATTGCATTGAAGAACATCGAAAGTATCGCTGGCTAAAGACTCGGCCAAATGGCGTATGGACAACGGCCGCCCCTCGACCCGTACCGCTAAAGAAGGGCGATGATTGCTGTGATGTCACTCGCTACCTTGTTTCAAGCGCCGAGAGAGGCCACGGACAGACACCGTCTTCAACTGATTCCTACAGTGAATACCGACGCGCCGACATACTTCTTGAGCGTTCCGGCAACGGTCACACCCACCGACCAATGGAAGCGGCGGCGGCAGGCTTTTTTAGAAAGTAGAGGGCGATATGAAAATTGACGATCTGATTGAGGGTCTAGCGGCGATTCGACAAAAACACGGTCCAGACGTTGGTGTAGTCATATCGCTGAATCGCGGAGAGATCACCTATTCTGAACCGAAAGAAGTCGTTTTTGTTGAGCGCGACAACGGGCCGCACGTAATGATACGCGACTGGACAATACGATAATGGCCTTTATCAACTCCCCGCTGTTTCAGGAAGCATCCCGCCAGATTCAGGCGTCGGCACGGCGTCAATTTCGCTCTACCGATATGGGGCGGCTGTTGGCCGAGGTCGAACAAGCCCGACGTGGCTCCGATCCAGCTAAGACAGTCCAGCGAGCCATTCAGCGATTTGGAGCAGGTGCCAGGCCAAACACGGTACTGAAACAAATGATGGGCAGCGAGTTTGGAGGTTTATGTCGGACGCTGCAAAGATATTCGCAAGGCGGAAGCGCCAGCACTCGGGCGGTTGTCGAGTTTTTGGGGAGCCTTGGCCCGGCCGGTAAACTGATTCAATCGCTCATTAACCCCGCAAAGACAAAGAGCCTGCAAAGCGAGCTACAGACGGCAATGGGCCTGATTCGATCTTTTGGCGGTGAAGTGATCCCAGGGCCGGGTAGCAGTCTTGCCGACGTTGAGCGTGGGTATCGGGCCGCGTTGAAGAAGCTACAAGACTACGGCTTTGCTATCGTCTCAGATCGTGGTCCGCCTAAGAGAACACCCGAACCCGAAGAAGGACGTTCTACGATCGACGTGGAGATGGGATATCGGAAAGGGGAAAGAGAATACCGCCGCGTACCAGCAGATCATCCTCTACTCACTGGTGAGATGGTACAATGTCCAAACAGCACTAACGTATACGAGTTCGGCTACGACAGCGAACGCGGTTATCTCTATGTACGCTTCCAGCAGCAGCACAAAGAAAACACGCGAGGCGGGGCTGGTTCACTCTATCGCTACTCTGGCGTCTCGCCCGGGGAGTTCCTTGCACTTTACCGAGTACGAAACCAAGGGCATGGCGATGGTCCGGGAGTTTGGGTATGGGATGCCTTGCGAATACGAGGCACCGTATCTGGCCACCAGAAAGATTACGAGCTTGTCGGGATCACGGACAGCTATGTTCCCCGGAAAGCCACTGTCAAGCGAACAAAAGAGATCATGGGCAAGCGTGGCAAGCCGCTGAAGCGAAAGGGCCTTGAGGAATGGTACGTTCAGCGGGAAGTGAAGACGCATGAAGGGCGGTTTGCGAGATCGGCATTGCCAACGACAAGAGTCATGCCAGCACGGGGGCCAAGATGAGAGATGACGTACCGAGAGCCACTGAGGCATTTGATAGTGCCAAGACAGCCTTCTATGCCTTTCGATCCGATGCTGTAGACAGCCTTGCTCCCAGAAATACACCCGAAGGGCAAGCGTATGCCGAGCGCCAGCGACTGAGAGACGTAATGTTTGCTGCCGAATACGATCTACGCATGGCGGAGAGTGCGGAGCGAATCAAAAAAATGTGGTGGTTTAATAGGGGGCTTTTCGGTGTTCGTGTTTTTGGGTGGCGGCTGAGTCTTTCTAGTGTGCGGTTGTTTCCGCTTCGGCTATCAGACAAAAGCAGGGGCCATGAATGGACGCTGTTTGGGTGGCGATTGAGAGTCATTGAGGCTGACTAAAGGGCGAACAACACTAAACGGAACAAAACCATGAATGAAATACGCCCCACAAGCGACGTCCCCACCGAGGCCCCAGCATCCGTGCTACGCGGCTTTGGTAGCGAGAAGGCACCCTCCGAAAGCATCCCCGGCATGCCCTACAACGGCGGCGAGGGGCTACTGCCCCACGTCGTTACGTTTCAGGGCATTGTATCATCGGTAAGTAGGGTTTACCGCTACTACGACGAGGCCATGAAAGCGAGCGCGGAAAATGCCCGCTTCATGCGGAATGACCTCACTATCATGGAGCCGGTCGAACAGCGCCGCCGAGCCTGTGCCCTACTCAATTGGCACTTAGAAGTGGACGATGAGGACGATCCAATTCAGAAGCAGCTTGCCGAGGACTTGACGAAGCTGGTGAAGCGGATACCCAACTTCCTGAAGTTCAAGGAAGTACTGCTTGACGCCGTGTGGTACGGGAAGAATGCCGTCCAGTTCGCATGGACATGGAAGACATGCAAGGGTGTGACGCCGGCAAACGATATGGGACAAAACCAGGTAATGGATCGATGGAAGCCAGTGCATGGCGATAAGGTTGTGTTCCGCTACGACGATGGAACAGGAGAATACGACCCAAATCAGGTGGGTATTCGTGTTGGTGCAGGCTACACGGCCGGCGACAAGGGGTTAACGACCCGACTGAACGTGAGCGGGAAGCGAAAGGTTGAAGCAACAGACTACGGGCTTGCCTACTTCCTGGAACCCTGGGAACGCAAGCTGATGGCCATCCATAAGCACATGGTCGAAGACGGCGAGTACGAAGACCCGCAATCGGCCGGCAAGATTCACGGTTTGGGCATCCGATCCCGTATTTACTGGACGTGGTATCTGAAGCAGGAATGCTTTGCCCACATGATTGAGTTCCTTGAACGATCCAGCACTGGCATCGAGATATGGTACTACCCGTGGGGAAACCCGGACGCAAAAGCTTTAGTTGAGAAGGCCGCACAGGACCGAATCGGCAACGCCCGTAACATCATTCTTATGCCGCGACCAGTCGGAGAAGATGCCCAGGCATTTGGTATCGAGATGGTACAGCCAAATATCGCTGGGATTGAGGCACTACGGACTCTCATTGATGAGTATTTTGGAAACCTAATCATGCGGTACGTGTTGGGCCAAACGATGACCAACAAGCCGCAATCCGCAGGGTTAGGGTCCGACTTGCCGCAGATTCAGCTTGGCAGTTACTTGCAGATCATTCGATACGACGCAATCAATCTTGGAGAAACACTTACCACCGATCTGATTGACGTTTTTAAGGCCCTTAACTATCCCCATCTAATGGACATTCCCGTCCGATTTGTGGTGGACACTGAAAGCGAAGACGTTGAAAGCAAATTGCAGGCGTGGAAGATGGCCTTTGACGTTGGTGTAAAGACAAAGGCAAGCGACTGGCTGAAAATGATCGGAGCCAGCAAGCCGGAAGAGACGGACGAGGTTGTTCAAAACCCAGCTACCCTACAACAAGACAGACTCTATCAACAATGGATTGAACAGAAGTCGCAAGCCGCCGCAATGGGCATGACGCCCCCAGGTGAGCCCCAACCGGGAGAACAACCACAACAGGCCCAAGGCGACGAGAACGCGACAGGTAGCGAACTAGGCACCCAGGAAGGCATGGAAGACGAGCTTGGCATAGAAGGTCCGCAACAGTTCTCCATGCGAGATGACAAAGCCTACTCAGGCTTGTATTCGACCGTGGACCTCGGCGAGCTTGCCAAGGGAATCGAGGAAGAAATGCGGGAACACGGTGTCAGCCGAACCGAGGCGGAGAAGATAGCTCTAGAACACCTAAAGGAGAATCGGCACTACTACACAGTCATTGACAGAGCGTTAGAAGCATCGGGCGGACCCGGTGGGGCAGCCAGCAATCTCCCTGGTGAGCAGTCAGGCTCACGCCCCGCCGGGCATTCTAATCGGTATGCCTCGATCTACGACCAGATTCTCGCACGCTACTACAGGGCATCCTCCGACGAACAAATAGAAGCGTTCTGGAATGGCGACGACCGAGAAATCACAATCATTCAGGACGGTAAGCCTATGCGGTATAGCCGTAAGCATGGCCAAGTGTCGGCCAAGTACGTGATGAACGAGGAAATATGAGCGAGCCGGGCGGCAAGTCTCACACTGCGGATCGAATCATTGCCTTGCGTCTCTGGATGCACAGGCGACTTGATGCACTTTATGATCGACTGACAGACAAAAATTTTACGGGAACTGTGTCTATTGAGATCAGCGGAAAAGAGGGACGACCAGGCGAACCGAGAGCCAGAGTCGAAGAATACGGAGCCGGAGAATTATGAAAAAGGTTTTACTTGTCATCGACACGGCGGGCTGGTGCTTTAATAACATTGCCGACCAGATTGTCAAGGCGTATGGGGATCGGTACGAGTTCGAGATCGTGACGACCATACCAGAAGAAGGAATGACGGCAGACATTGCCCTGGTATTTTGGTGGAAGACTGCCTTGAATAATCTTCAAAAGAACCGCTTACACGTCAAGCGACTATGCGTCGGCATGTACGACCACTGGAGTGTGCCAGCGATGCCGCATGAGTTCGCTAGGCTTGTCCCGCAGATAGATTGTCTGTTTGTGGCCAACGATATCCTTGCCGAGGACTTTCGGCTGCGTACAGTCAACTTGCCCATTTACGTCACCGAGGACGGAGTAGACCTTGAGCGATTCACGCCACAGCCGTTTCCCAAGGAATTCACGGTAGGGTGGACAGGCAATCGGGTCTACGAAAGCATTGGCCTGGGCGATCTAAAAGGCGTGCGGTTGATCGAAGAAGCCTGTAAAATGGCCGGCGTGCCCCTTCTGATTCAAGACAAGCAGGTCCGTCAGCTTCGCCAAGACCAGATGGCCAAGGAGTTCTACGCGAAGATTAGCTGCTACGTGTGTGCAAGTGAATCTGAGGGTACTCCCAATCCGGTGCTGGAGGCTTTGGCTTGCGGGCGACCGGCTGTGTCAACCAACGTAGGCATCGTGCCAAAACTTATCGTCAATGAACACTGCGGATGTATCATTGACCGAACGGCTGAGGATATTGCTCGCGGGATCGACGAGTTTCATTTTACTAGCGGTCGTTTGGGCCCTACATGGCTTCTGCTATCAGTTGGAAAGAAGCATTTAGCCCAATGGGCGTGGTCCGAAAAGGTCAACGCTTTTTTACCAGTGTTGGAGGGCGAATAGCTGTGTTGACAAATCAGCAAATGCGGTTACTTTCGGAAGTGGCATCGGGGAGCGTGCTGTGGGATACCATTGAAGGATGCCATCCTTCCAGTAACGGCGGAAGCGTTTCGATAGGTACATATTTACGGCGGGGCCAAAGCGGACCGCTAGTAAGTGTTTCACGAGAAGATTTTTCTTGTTTGTGGACTCCCGGATTCATTGAGGCCGTAGAAGACGCAGCAACTATTGCAGCAACTTGGCTTACGCATTTTCGCATTACCCAAAAAGGCCGAGATATCGTGGCTTCCTATAGGAGAGATTCACAATGGACGTGAAAGGCAGCAAGCCACCGATGGACCTGACCAACGAAGTGACGGTTTTCGTATCAACTGTTGGCGACCGAGAGAACTACCGTCACTGTATCGACGCTCTCGACCACCAGGACAGCCGTTTTCGGTTCGAGCTAATCGACCACGTCGCCCCAATGTCGGCGGCTTTTCAGCAAATGATTGACCGCTGCGAGACGCCATACTACGTCCAAGTTGATGAGGATATGATTCTCTATCCTTACGCCATTCGCATTCTTCACGACGCGATGAGCAAGGCCCCGCAAGACAGGGCTATTATCTGCTACTCGTTATGGGATCAGCACCTACAGCAAGCGATTACGGGGGTGAAGATTTATCGACATTCGATTGTGAAGCAATACCCGTATCGAAACGATACGCCGTGTTGTGACACGGATCAGTCAGACAGGCTAAAGAAGGACGACTATACCGTTGACGTGTGCTATCTCGGGCCACAAAAAGGGCTGCATTGCATCGGGGAGCATGGAGCCCACTATACACCCGAAACAGCTTATTCGACTTACTTCAACAGAGCAGCGAAGGGTAGATTATATCCCGAGTGGCGACCGGGTTGGCAACGTCAGCTATTGCCCGAGCTTCGGCGGCGAATAGCAGAGGACCGAAACAACCTAGTAGACCTCTATGCCTTCCTGGGCTATTCCGATGGCCTCACAACGGATTTGGAGAAGTACAGCCGAGAAAAGGACTGGCGAATCGTCAATCACAACTTCCACCGCGTTCAGGCAGACATGGAAACGGCATTGCCGAGCCAGCTAAGTTTGCACGTTACCAGCCAATGCAACATGAAATGCTCGTGGTGTCCGCGCCAAACGGGAACGGTCCCACAGAAACCCGACATGCAGGTCGAGGTCTTGGTAAAAGCGTTGGAAATCTGCCCAACGATAAGATCGGTCTGTATTGCAGGCTTCGGGGAGCCGCTTCTGTGTTCCAATCTCGGCGACATCATTCAAGAGGCAAAGCGTCGGAGTCTATATGTGGGCGTGATTACCAATGGCGTCCTATTGGCCGACTTTGCTAAGGTACTAAATGCGTGGCGGGTAGATTCGGTCAGTATCTCCCTAAACGCGGCGACGGCCGAGAGCCACAAGCGATGTAACGGCACGGATACATGGGACCGTGTTATTAAGGGAATCAAGGAGGCGGTCAAGATATTCCCCTTGCGGGTCAAGGCGTCGATGGTTGTGTATCGAGAAAACGTCAGTGAGATGAAAAACTTTCTGGAATTGGCGGCATCCCTTGGCGTTACGAACGTTGACTTTCTAACGCTACTGCCTTCGCCCAACGATAAGCCGCTAGATTTTTTAAGTCGGTCCATTAGCATAGAGCAATCATTTACTATTGCCGCGCTTACGCAACATCCGGAGGCCAGCCGAGTCACAACGTGGCCAACGGTATTGTTTCCGCCGTGTCCAAGAGCCTGTCAGTCGCCTTATGTTTCTCTCTCCGTTGACGCCGACGGTCTTGTTTCTCCATGCCGTCGCGTGATGGCACCAAGCAAAATGTTTGGTGGCGTCAACTCCATTCGCTTGCCGTGGCATCAGGCCGAGTATTACAAACTACGGGCGGCCCTTGAGGGCGATAGACCACTGCCGGAATGCTGTCAACTTTGTTTCGGAAACTGGGTGGGATAAACATGAAGCCATATTCCCTAACCTTATATTCCTTCCGCAAGCCTGACTCGCCGGACGGGATATTTTCGTCCGTTCAGATGATGGGCTATGGGCTGTGGACGGAGTTTGCCAAACTTCCGCACGTTACGCTTGAATACCGCGATGTCTACACAGACAAGAGGCCCGTTCCACAAGCGGACTTCGCTTTGATTCACGGCTGCTTTGATGAACCGATATACAGTCGGCTTGATGAGCTACGAGTGCAGACGCGGCACAAAATAGCTGGGTTCATGGAAATTGCCTTTCCGTCCCCACTGATTGATCGAGCGTTTACGTATCTCCCGCATTCAGAGCTACAAAAAGTGGAGCAAATACAGCTACCTATTTTAATGTCTATTCTCAAGGCCAGTAATTCACCTGCAAAGTATGTCGGGAGTATCCTCCTAGATCATGGATGGATTGAAAACGGTCGGCGAACAGACTGGGCGGATCGTATGTACGAATGGATTGACGAACTAAGAGACAAGACCGTCGCGCAGCTTCGACGTTCCAGGGGATGCGAAGAACCGCCGGCATGGGTGGAATCTATACCTGAAATGAGCTATCCGCAATACCTAGCTAGGACAGCGACTTTCGAGACGTTCGTTGTCACCCATCCGGGCAGCTACGAGCATTCGATTCTCGACATGGCCGCCCGAGGTATTCGCGTTTTAGTGCCTCGGCATGATGGCCGACCGTTCTGTAACCCGTCTATTGTCTCTGACCTAAAGCTATCGACTTTTTCAAACCGCAATGAGTTTGTGGCGTTGCTAGAAAATCTTCCGCAGCCATCGCCAGTAGACCAATTCACGGACATCGAAAATGCTGTTGGTCGCATTGACGCTTATTTTCAGGAGAACTTGCCTTGAATGCCAACCTTGAGTATGCCGGAAAACAAGTGACGTTTTGCGATTGCGATCCGCAGGATTGCATCCAGGGTTATTTGCTGCAAGAGCATTGGTACGAACTGCCCGTATTGGAGCATATCCGCAAGCTGAATGTACGCGGAAACTACATCGACGCCGGGGCCTACGTGGGCACATTCTCGGTTTTTGCCGCTCTGTTTTGTCCAGCCGAAACGGTTTACTCTTTCGAGCCGCAGGACGACATCTACCGAAAGCTTCTTGGAAATATCGGAATCAACGACATTGAAAATTGCGAAGCACACAACATAGCTTTATCGGACCATTGCGGACTTGGCAAGATGAACGAAGCCGGGACATCAAATAGAGGCGGATCGGTATTGGGACAGGGTGACGCGATTGAAGTTGTCACGATTGACAGCCTAAGTATCCCCGACGTTCGGCTTATGAAGATCGACGTGGAAAACTCCGAACTGGCCGTATTGCAAGGGGCTATGAAAACCCTAGAGACAGTCGAGCATCTTCTGATCGAAATCTGGCCACAGAAAACGTGCGAGTGCTATCGAGTACCGTTTAACGGAGACAAGATAGCCGAACTATTACACAGGCTTGGCTTCCTTCACCAGATCGACTTTGGCGGCGACACCCACTACTTCAGTAAAAGCATCCGGGATTAACATCCATACATCATGGTTGATGCAAGCAAACTCACCGAAGTACCTAACAGAGGCTGCATTGTAGGCTTTGGCTGCATCGAGTTCATTGTCAAACAATCCGAGATAGTGCCTTTTGTGGTGGGCCGTAATCGCCGCCTGCCATCGACATCTTTGCTTGTGCCACGACACTCCCTTGAATTGCGACGCACCATGACGCGACTTAGAGTTTCCTTGATTTTCGCACTGGTCACATGAACGCAAGTTGAATCTTCGATTATCGATACCATTGCGATTGCGGTGATCCACCTGAATACGAGGATCAGTCAATCCGAGAATTAGACGGTGCATGGAGATTACGGAGTATTTCCCATTAAAGTAAATGTTTCTGCGGGCGTAAAAAGTAGTATGCCCTTTTGTTATATGCCACCGAAACTTTGATAACTCATCGAAATCTTCAGGATCGACAATGGCAAACTGTCCCTGGGTCAACGGAATGAGCTTGAACGATTCAACGATTGTGGTAGAATCCGCGTCAGACATGGCCTTGCTCCTTGTAAGCGGGTCAGGTTTAGGGAAGCCGGGTTCCAGCCCGGCTTCTCGTATTATGGCGGGTGTACGTCCGAATAGCAAGAGGAATATATGAAAATAGTTAGCTTTGCCGGTTGTATTATGGAAGGGGCACCATTTTTGACGCCATTCCAGCCCAACGGGGCAACCAGCACTCGAGGAATGTCCACTGAGGGCGCGTTGCGATTACTGGGCGGAGAATCCCTCGCCATAGAGCGGAGCGAGTTAGAAAAAATTAGAGCATGCAGGCCAGAACTGTCCGAACATTACGGGGAATATGAACCCGTTCACGTTGGCACACTTGATGGTATTCTTCTGACGCCGGTTACCGACGCCGTGTATCTGACTCCATCTGCTCGATGCCCAGACCTATCGGTCTATCCGATCCACGATGGCGTTGTTGCCAGCACTGGGGCCAGCTTGTCGATGCAGGCAATGCTCGGCTTGTGGGGCAGGCTACGCGACATCACGAGCGAAGTCACTTATCGTGGTATTGTCCACTATCCAACCAACCACCTCAGTAGCCCGGAGTGGAAATGTCGCATTGATTCGGTCCAATCCGAGGCGGACAGATTTTTTCATGGATGGAAACAGTTTACAATTGAGCCGGAACTAGCCGAGTCTGATGGGTATTGGGCTCACTATAGCGATCGGGCAAAGCAAAACTTGTGGAAAAGCATAGGGGAATGGCTATGTATTACGCCATAGGTGACTCGCATTGCCTTTATTGCACGTTTCACTTGCCCCGATTCGTTCAGCGCACAACGGGCAGTACTCGCATGAGCGATATTGCGGACGAAATCACAATTCTCGATCTTCAGAAGAAAGGCATCAAGCCCGGCGACAAGGCATTTTATTTTTACGGCTGCATCGACGTTCGGTGCGACATTCATAATCAGATTGAACGAGGAGAAGACGAAGACGAATTGATTAAAGACCTCGTAGGCCGATACATCGAAGCGCTGCGGCAAAGCGAAATACCGGGCGTGGAATTTTGGCTAGTTTCTCTTTTGCCACCACCCTACTATCTCAGTATGCCAGAGGAAATACGCAATCATCCGGTTTACCCATTTTTAGGCACTAATGCGGAGATTGCACGCTACACGCTGAAAATGAATAAAGAACTTGAATTGCAAGGAAGCCTTGCTGGATATCAGTATCTTAAAATTCATCAGCGATATGCCGACGCCAACGCCATGATGAGGCCGGAACTGGCAAGCTATATGCACGTTGCCGACAATACGCCCGTGCTTGCCGAAATGAAAGAAATGGGGTTATATTCCGACA
>Ga0172381_10003970_pt1 | contig 15466 bp, 17 predicted proteins | sample Leawel6488metaG_FD_119754 | JGI IMG/M metagenome (GOLD analysis project Ga0172381, IMG submission 119754) | Leachate microbial communities from a municipal landfill in Southern Ontario, Canada - Leachate well 64-88 metaG | ecosystem: Engineered > Solid waste > Landfill > Unclassified | place...
TAAAAATTTTCAAATTTATCTTTACCTATTGAAAGAGAACCGTTATCATATATAAATACTGAAAGTCTTTTATCTTCATCATAGTAATCAACATAAACCATTTCTTTTGTTGGTACAAAGTTATCAAAATTATAACAATACATATGAAATCCATCTTCCATTATATCATCTATACCTAAAAATATTTCTTCCAAATCATCATCAGTCAAATCATTTTCTTTTTTAGGTTCTCTTTTTGGAGTAGGTGTATCTTTCATTTTAATCTCACGAACTGCTGGTAAACTCTCCCAATTAACTTTAACAATAGCTTCTGAAAGATTAATTAAATATGTCATATTTATAACTTCAGCAGGAGTATGTTCATTAAAATAACCAACGGATAAATTTGTACATTCTGGAATAACATTCACAAATGATGCAGAATCGGTAAAAATTCCACTTGGGTCTTTATGAAATTTCATTTTAGTATTTGCGAATTCTTTTATTAAAGCATCTGCAAATTCATCTGAGCAACATACTTTACCTCTTTGTTTGGTTATAATTGATCCATAATCTCTTCTGTCAAATGCAATACATCTTTTATATTTTTCAAATTTTGTTGGAGTTTTTCTTACTATACCACTTGAACCTTTTGCTCCAACTTCTTCTCCAATGAAGAAATAATAAAGACCAGGTACTTTTTCTTCAATTAATTTCATCAATAATACTACACCTGCTTTATCATCAGCACCTAATATTGTAGCACCATCTGTACCTATACCTGTATCACCTTTTTTAGTTTTAAATATATCATGAACGACATCGTGCATTTCCCATGCTGCTGTATCTAAATGACAACAGAACATTGTTTCAGTTGGACCTATTTCCATAAAATAATTACCTAATTCATCTTCTTGAAGTTCTTTTGGTAATCTATCTTTTAACAAATGTTCATCACCATATCCGTATGTTTTATCTGTTAAACTTAAAAAAGTTTTTTGTATATCCATTTAGTGTATTTGATTTTTATCTATATATTTAATTATTAATTAAGAAAAATAAATCCGATTTTTTGATCGGATTTTATTTATAATAATTGTCTTTATTTTTGAATGACCATTCTAGATTAGGTTTATATTTTGTACGTTTAAAGTATTTATATAATGGTTTCCAATCATTAAATGGATCAAATCCAGCTTTATCTTCAAATAAAACGTTATAATATGGTTTCTGATAATAATATCCAAAACATCCATTTTCAGATGAAATCTCAGGATTTTCATTTACATATTTAAAATGTATTCCATCATTTTTAAAAGTTTCAATATATTTCTTTATTTCATCTGGATAAGATGAAGTAAACAGATACATAATAATATCATCTCTTTTGCTCATTAGTTGCAATGTTTCTTTTGCAAAAGGGTAATAATCTATTTCCTTATTCTCTTTACGATAATCTGGTTTTGAAATAACACCATGTACATCTAAAGACCAGTATGTTTCATACCACTGATGCTTTTCAGCATGTTTAAACATTTTTTTAATCCATTTAAGAATAGGTGGTCGATGAAAAAGGTTTACCATTTTTTAATTATGTTTTTTTTGTGCTGGTAAATCTATTTTCAAATCATCAGCAAATCTTTTAAGTAAAGCATAAGCTTCATCTTCTTGCTGATTTATAACATCAATAACTTCTTTCAATCTTTCATCTTTGAAAAATCCTTCTGCTTGCTTACGACCTCTATCAAACTCTTCATAAGATTTAATCAAAGACCAGAATATTTTGGTTTTTTCATCATGTGTTAGTTTCATAACATTTTTATTTATTATTTACCATATCAAATAACTGTCCATAAGTAACAATCTGAACACCGAGTTTATTTGCTTTAACCATCTTAGATGTCATTGAACTTAGATCATCAGTTACAAGGAATGTGCAATCTTTATTAAGTGAACCAGCTACAATACCATAAGGTTCAACTGCTTTTACGAAATCACTTTTGGTTTCAAACCCAAAATCTTTTGGTGAACCAGTCATTTCCATTATGCGAATAGGTGCATCAGAATCATTTTTTGTTATCATTTTAGGAAAAACGATTTCAATATCTGTTAATGTCTTTATTATATCTATGGTGTTCTGAATTTTCACCATCATTTCAGAATCTTTATTCTCAATCTGTTTTCTAACAGCATATTCAATTCCAGTGAAATCATATGGAACTCCACAGAAGTATTTCTCTACTTCTTTACTTATTGTTTCACCTACATTTTCAAATTGAAGTGATTCTATAAGTGCATAAAGTTTTACATTTTTAATTGCATGTATGGATTCCATAAGTTTATCAAGTGCTCTACCTGATGTAAACTCACCACTTTGAATAAGTTTATCAGATGTAACGGTAAGTAAACCAACAGTATCATGGACACCAGCATTATAAAGTTTTTTGCATATAGCTGGTCCAACTCCTGATATCTCAAGTGCAAGCATACCCTTCTGAAATTTTATAACTGCAACACCATCACATGATGGATTAGGACATATAAGTTTGAGTTTACCGTTTTTACCCTCAATCACCGCTAATTTATGTCCGCATTCAAGACAATTTGTTGGTAGAAAATTTTTAAATAACTCTTCCATATTATTGCTTTTATTAGTTTTCTTTATTAATAAATAATTTCTTTATATTTTCATCCACTTTATTTAAATGTTTACGCATTAATTCTTTTCTATATTTAATACTATAATATATACCTAACCACTGAAATGAAAGACATATCCAAGTAATAAAACATAAAATAAAAGATATTAAAAGATTACTTAAAAAAATATCTGCAATAATTAATATAAGTATAGGAATTGAATAGAATACATTTATTTTTCTAATAAATTCTTTAAATTTCTCATGTTTTTTAACATAAAAGAAATTAAATAATATTACGAGTACTATTGGTGTTAAAATCGGTACTATAAGATTTATTAATATTATTTCTTTCATAATTATTTATATTAGGATACAAATATACGAATTATTATTAGAACAACCAAATTATTTAGTTAAATATTTGACATTAAATCTCTTTTTTAATATCATTTGAAGTTTATTGTTTATTAATTTCTTTCTTAATTGTGAAATTCTATCTACATATAACATACCTCTTGTGTGATCATATTCATGTTGAATTGCTCTTGCGAGTATATCAGTATAGGTTACTGTTTTTTGAATAAAATTTTCATCAAGATATTTAATAGTTATAGTTTTTGATCTTTTTATTTCTTCAAACATTAATGGTAAGCTCAGACAACCTTCTTCCATATATCCTTCCTCATTTGAATATTCAATTATTTCGGGATTAATGAAAACTTCCTTTAAATTCTCTTCTCCTAATGCTTCACCTTTAAAGTCTATTATGAATAATGATAACTGTTTATTAATTTGGTTAGCAGTAAGACCAATTCCATTTGCATTATGAAGTGTTTGGAACATATTGTCAATAAGTTCATCAATTTCAGATGTCTTTTCTTTGATCTGATGTCCTTGCTTCCTCAACACTGGATTTCCATATGTCATTATTGGTAGTATCATAATTTAATTCTATATTTGAACAATATTCACATATCCAATATGTACCTTCTAATGAGTTAATATAAATCATTTCGTTATAACATATTGAACAATCTTTATTCATTTTACATTTATTATTTTATATTCAAAAAATAAAATAAGTTTATTAATTTATATTTTACTAAAAATCCATGCACTCAAATAATTAATTATATCTAATTCCAATTGTGCTAATTTTTTATCAGGATAACATATCCATCTACCACCTTCACAATCTTCAGTTTCATTAAATTCTATTATTTTAATATTTTTATCATTATTAATTAATTCTTTAAAATATTCATCAATAGTTGTATAATTTTCGTTATCTTCTAAAATCAAATGTAAATTATCTTTGCTTTCTTCAAATAAATCTGCTATCTCTTGAAATTCTGGATTAATTTTTTCTGGATAATCTGATAATGAGTTATTAATATCTTTAATAAGATTTGAAAATGCTATTTCTTGTTCTTCCTTAGTTTTTGGTTTCATTAATTCTCTAACACCTTCATTAACGTTTTTCATAAATTCATCAAAACTTTTCATTATCTTTTCAGATGAATTATTTAAAACATAAGACCTAAAATCATCAAAACTTTTTTTAAAATCACCCAATACTTTACCTAGTTTTGGACCTTTTAAATGAGGATATTTGTTCATAACCATTGTACCATTGAATCTATTACTAATAATTTTGTTTTCTCTTTCTATTTCATAATATTTTTCAATTTTATCAGTTAACTCTTTATTTTCTGGTACTTGTTTACAATTCAAATCATTACCACCATAATCAGCAGTATTAAATTTTTCAACATATGAAAAATAAGGTTCTCCTAAAAATTTTATTTGTGATTGAATTCCCATTTCATCTAAAAATTTATATCTCATATGATTTGCAACAATATATCTTATTATATCTAAATTACCACCTTGTTCTTTTACCCAATCTTGATAACGATCTAAAATTTCTACTGACACATCCTCATGACCTCTTGCAGTCCAATCATTTTTCTCTTGACTAAATGAAGTCATATATGTCTTTCCTAAATCATGAAAGAATCCACTTATAGTAAGATTAATATCATTAAAGCAATTAGCTAATCTATTAGTTACTAATCTTATATGAGTAAATGCATCACCTTCAGGATGCCATTTAATACTTTGCTTTACATCTTTAGTCTTATTAACCTCATCTTTAAGTGACTGTGGTGCAAGATTATAAAGACGAAGAAATTCATCTTTATATACACTTTCGTTAATATAGCTACTAAAATTTATTATCATTTGTATCTTTTACTTAATTCTTCTGATCTTTTAATATAATCTTTTATATAATCCATTGTGGTATAACCATTTATACATATATAACCACCCTTATATTTATCTCTCGTCTTATGTTTAAACCACAAATCATTTGTATTATCATAGGAATCATAAATATAATCATTTTCCCATAAATATATTATTATATTAGTAATATTTATTGCAGATTCATCACTATTATTACCATTAATATAATGTCCTAAACTCATAACAAAACTTTCGTTAATTGTATTATGTAATTCTTCTTTTGATATTATAGTAAATAATTTTTTGTAATTCCAATTCTTTAATACATGTTCTGGATTTCTTTTAAAGAAATTAATAACTGCATCGTGTAATTCTTCTTTTGATATTATAGTAAGCAAAAAATCAAAGTCATATTGTCTTAATATACGTTCTGGATTAGTTTTTATTAATTCTTTAATAGTATTATTAATTTCTTCTTTGGACTTAGGTTTCATCAAATCTCTAATTGATTCATTTAATTCACTTATTTGATTTTCATATTCCTTAATTTCTTTATCAGTTAATTTTTCTCTAACTCTTTTATCTTGTAAAAGTAATCTGACTATCTCTGTAAATCCATTATATGATGCATTTTTAATTGCATAATTATCATCATCTGATGGATCAACTCTTTTATCTTGCAAAAGTAATTTAACAACCTCTGTATGTCCATAATATGATGCAAAACCAATTGCTAAATTTTTTTTATTTGATGGATCAACTCTTTTATCTTGTAAAAGCAATTTAACTATTTCTGTATGTCCATTCATAGATGCATATCTGATTGCATCATTTCTATTATCTGCTGATGGATCAACTCTTTCATCTTGTAAAAGTAATTTAACTATTTCAGTATATCCATCTAATGATGCGTATTTAATTGCATAATTATCATTTGCTGATAGATCAGCACCCTTTTCAAGTGCAAGTTTAACACCATTTAAATAATTATTATTTATTGATTTCATTAATAAATCATTAGGATTTAAATCACCTATTTTTTTAGATATTTCTTCCTCTGATTTGGGTTTCATTAAGTCTCTGACTGATTCTTTTAAACCACGTTTTTGATTTTCATATTTTTCTATTTCTCTATCACTTAATTTATTTCTAACTCTTTTATCTTGTAAAAGTAATCTGACTATCTCTGTAAATCCATTATATGATGCATTTTTAATTGCATAATTATCATCATCTGATGGATCAATCCTTTTGTCTTGTAAAAGTAATTCAACTATCTCTGTATATCCATTTTCTGATGCATACCTAATCGCTTCATTATCTTTATCTGATGGATTAACTCTTTTATCATTTAATAATAATTTAATAACTTCTGCATGTCCATTTTCTGATGCATACCTAATCGCTTCATTATCTTTATCTGATGGATTAACTCTTTTATCTTGTAAAAGTAACTCAACTATTTCTGTATGACCTTCTTCTGATGCAAACCTAATCGCTTCATTATCTTTATCTGATGGATTTGCACCTTTTTCAAGTGCAAGTTTTACACCATTTAAATATCCATTTTGTAATGATTTTTTTAATAATTCTTCTAAATTTAAATCACCTAATTTTTTTAATATCTCTTCATCAGACTTTCCTTTCATTAAATCTTTAATGCTTTCGTTAATAAATTGATTATATGTAATAATATTTTTCATATTTATTATATATTAATATTTGTCAATGAAATCATTAAAATTAGTAAGACTTTCATTAGATTTAAAATATCTAAATCCTTGAAATCCTTTCATTAGTATTGGCTTAATTTCATGAAATGGTCCACTTCTTTCAATAAAATTTCCACTCCAATCCTTTCCAGTAGTATTGCAAATGAAATTTTTATCAGAAAATCCAACAATAGTCATCCATCCTCTGACATATCCATTATAATTAAGATAACATTTATCACCTATTTTGCACATTTTTGGAAAATTACTAACTTTAAAATTTAGTACATTTTTTCCATCTATTACACTATCAAGTTCTTTTTTATATACATCCCAATCAATTGATGATGGTATAGTTATAACAATATCCATTATTCTTCTTCTTTTTCTTTTTCAGTATATGGTTTTACATCCACTAATATCATTTTTATTCTCTCACCATCTCCAGTTTCTTCTGCATGTTTAGCACCAGAAGGAAAGCACATATTAAAAAGAAAATATGTTGGAAATACCATACTTATATGGTTATCAGATAACCATCCCCAATATTCAATTTCATTCTTATCTATTTCTTTATCTTTTGCTTTTTGAAATGTGAGTTCATATATTTGACCATCACCATGAAATTTAGTACCAAAAGAATTTGAATAAATAGCATCATAATATATTTGTCCATTATGATCTTTCTTATGACCATAAAATACCATACTAACTTCTGTTTGTTTCTGCATAGCTTCTTTTAAAAATTCATTAAATTTCATCATTTTTAAAGTTATCGAATTTTTTGATTCTATCTTTTTTATTGGTATATGTGAATACTATTTCATTATTTTCATATTCAAAATCATAACCATCTTCAAATTTTAGAATTTCTGATATTAATTCTTCTTCATTCAATTTTCTTAACATTTCAATGTCTAATACATTAGTGATTATATCACCTTTCTTAAATGTTATTGAACCATCTTTGTGAAGTATTGCAGAAAAGTTATTAGTTCCAGCAATATCTTTTACACTAAAATATGTCATTTCTTTTTCTGGTTTGAAGAAATTACCATTAGATGCAAATTGTTTAACATTACTATATACAATATTATCTATTTCATCAAATATTTCATTAAGTTTACGTAATGGTAAATCAGATATTTGTTCTTCTGTTTCTTCTGGATCAGGTGTATCCATTGGTTGTGGTTCTCTTACAACAGGAAGATTTTCCCAATCTATTTTAGTTGTAACATCAGCGAGTTTCAACATAAAATCTAAATCTTGACGTTCTTTAACTGAATGTTCATCAAAATATCCGCAAGAAATATTAGTACATTCTGGTATTGTCCCCATAAATAAAGCGGTATCTGTCCATACACCTTTTTGATCTTTTTTGTATTTCATTCCATTCTCTTTAAATTGTGCAATAAGAGAATCAGCAAATTCATCTGAACAACAAAATTTACCCATTTGTCTTGTTATAATAGAATGATGTTCTTTACGGTCAAATGCTACACAACGATCAAATTGTGATAAAAGCATTTGTGATTTTCTACTATATAAAAGACTAGAACCAACAGTACCTATTTCTTCACCTATAAGGAAATAATACATTCCAGGTACATTATTATCAATCATATTAAGAAGAATAACCATACCAGTTTTATCATCCGCACCGAGTATTGTATTTCCATCTGTACCTACATAACGATTTCCTTTTTCTACCCAATATTCTTTATTTACTTTAAGTTTTTGCTTTCCAACAGTATCCAAATGACAACAGAATAGTGATTTACTATCCCCTATTTTAACAAAATAATTACCATATTCGTCTCTTTTTAGAGGTTTTGGTAACTTATCTTTTATAATATCTATAAGTTCATCCTCCATACCATAAATATAGGTATAATCTGTTAATTCATCGAAAAGGTCTAATAATTCATCGTTTGTCATAGCTTTATCATTTTTATTTATTAATTATCTTTATCTTCATTATCTTCATCATAAAATTTATTTATTTTACGTGATGTGTATTTAGGTTTTATATTATTATAAAAGTCTGGTTTTAATTGATTAAAAAATATAGGATATTTACGTAATATTTCATATACTTTATGTTTTTTTAATTTATTTATATATTCATTTTCAAAATATTTTTTTAAAAAATTACTTATATCTTGAATATTATATTTCCAAAAAGTATTTTTTTTCATTTGTTTTGTCCAATCTATCGTATTCAGAATTTTATCTAACATATAATAATTTTCTTTTTCTATAATATCAGTTATTCCAAAATCTCCATCAGGTTCATAATTATTTATATAATTTATTAAAACATCAAAAACACTATTATTATCATTTTTAATAGATTTTATAAATGGATTATACATATCTTCGCTTAAAACATCTTCATTTTTAAGTAATACTGCAATAGTTTTTTGTCTATTATATTCTATTGCTGTACATAATAATCTGTTATTATTTTTACCTATTCTTATACAATAAGGTAATAGCATCATTAAAAAATCTTCTTTACCCCTTGAAATTAACGAATCAAGTATATCAAGTATAGTTCTTTTTTTAAGAATATTTTGTATAATTTCACTATCTAATATTATCTTTAAAATATCTAATCTATTATTGACTGCTAATTTAAGTAAAAAATTTGGATATTGATCATCATTTATTATATAATTCCAATTTATATTTGATTTTTTTAATAATACTTTTATTATTTTGCTATTACTTTCTTGTGTTGCTAAAATAATAGTATTATTTTCTACATGAAATTTTCTACTATCCAATAATATTTCAACGATGTTTTCATCATTTGTTTTTACTGCAAGATCAATTAAATAACTACTTGATTCAGAATTAAGATATTTATTATTAACTAATTTTCTAAGTTTGTTATAATAATTTTTATCTAATTTAACAAAATTTGATGCTTTTTTCAAATAATTGTATAAAGCATCATAAGCAAAATTATATCTTACTTCACGATACTTATTAAATATGTTATATTCTAATATCATTTATTTTAAATTTTTTAATATTATTTTTATAAGACTATCTCTTGTTATAGGTTTTGTTATAAAATCAGTAAATCCTATTCTTGTTGCTCTTTCACGATTTTCTTTTTGTGAATAAGCTGTCTGTGCTATTATAGGTATTCTTGTGTCTTTTTGTCTAATAATTTTTGTTGCTTCATATCCATCTAAATATGGCATATCTAAATCCATTAATATAATATCAACATTAGATGTTTCAAAAAAATTATCAATACACTCTCGACCATCCATACATTTAATGATGTTTACGTTGTATGGTAAGAGTATATCATGTATTAATAATTGATTAACTTCTAAATCTTCTGCTATTAATATATTTTTACCTTTTAAATAATCTACATTATATTCATTATTAGGTAAAAATTTATTTCTATCATCTAATCTTAATTCCATTGTAAAAGATAACATAGTACCTTCATTTAAATTAGAAATCAAATTATATTTAGCATTTAATATATTTATTAAAGACTTAAATATAGATAGTCCCAAACCTGAACCTATAGTTTGTTTATCAATTTGTCTAAATCTATCAAATATTATTTCATGATATTTATTTTCAATACCTATACCATTATCTTTAACATATAATGTAATTTGTTTATTATGTGTAATATATCCAATGTGTATTTCACCTTTTTTTGAAAATTTAATTGCATTATCAAGAAGCATATGAAAACATTGTTGTAATATATATTTATCTGTTTCTATTATCTGACTTTCTGTATTATCTAATTTAATGTTTATATCCTTATTTATTTTTATTAAATTAGAATTATAACTTAATATCAAATCTTGATATAAATCTAATAAATCAAAAGTTGAATATTTAATTTTTATTTGTTTAGAATCAATTCTAGATATTAATATTATATTATCTATTAAACTTAATAGATATTCAACATTAATCATTATAATATTAGTATAATCTCTAAGTATAATATCTATTTTATCATTTAATAAATCAGAAAAACCAACAATTGCATTCATTGGTGTACGTATCTCATGAGATATATTAGATAAAAAAGCATTTTTAAGTCTTTCAGATTCTTCTGCTCGTATCTTTTCTTTTTCTAATCTCATATTAGTTTGCATCAATTCAGTAATATCAATTATTATCATATGACAATAAAAAGAATTATCATACTCAATGAGTGATGTTAATATATTAAATGTAAAAACTTTATCTAATTTTTTATTATAAAATTCATGAAAAAATTTATAATTTTTATTTTCTTTTAACTTATTCCATAAAGTTATCCAATCATTTTTCATAATATCAGATGATACTCTATAAATATATGTATCAACTAAATTTTCTATTCCAGTATAATCAATTATGCATTTATTATGATAAATAATTAATCCTTCTTCATTTATCCACAATATAGGAAGCACTTCATTTTCCACAGAATATTTAAAAAAATATTGAAATTTATCACTATCATAAATATTCGACATTTAATAATTATTTTTTCTATTTATATATAAAATAGAAAAAATAATTATAGAGTTAATAAGTTCCTTTTATAATAATCAAATATTCTTTCTACATCATCTTTATATTTAATTGGTACATTAATAGAATCATGAACAGTAAACATTGGCATGTCTGGATAACTACTTATAAGATGACTAATTATTTTATTGAAAATGAAATCACTTTCCATTAATTGTAAATCGTGTGCTAAAACTTTATAGTTTTTTGCTTTATCTTTATAATCTAAAATAAATTGATGTACTGATGGGAATGCTTTTTGAAATTGCATATTTTCTTTTTTAAATTTACTAATACAATTATTTCCAAATATTACTTTATACATCATTAATTTAGCTTCTTTCCTATCTTTTATATTGCATTTTTCCATAATTTCCTCATAGACTATACCATTTTTAACTAAATCAATATATCTACTCACATCTGGTTTTATTATTTCAGAGATAGGTTTATTTTTAATCATTAATAGTGCTAAAAAGAAAGGTTGTGAATTAGCTATATCTACTTCAAATATTGGTGATCCATCTATGGTTATAAATTTATTTCGTATTTCTTTTTTTAATACAGTGAAATTAGTATGCATTCTACCATAATCATCAAATTTAAAAAATATATTTTCTATTCCAATATTTTCAATACTTATCATATTTTTTTGATATTTATTATGACAAATTATATTTTTATCCTTTAAATCATTTAAATAATCTAATGCTTTGACAGTATCAATTTTGACCTTATATAAATCATCCACTAATTTTTCACGTATTTCAAGAGGTATTGGACTATTATTAGTATTGAGAAAAGTTTTACGTAAATATTCTTGTGTATTTTTCTTTAATAAAACTTTATCATAGTTTTTATATTTAGTTACATCATTTAAATTTATTAAATTTAATTTATATGTTCTTGCTTTTTTACGTTTACAATAATTAGATGTCATTATCATAAATTCATGCTCAATAAGATAGTTGATATAATAATTATAATGTTCACCATACTTTTTTTTCAATAAGATTGACGATATATTAAATTTCAAATCTGGTTCAAACTGTTCATCTCTTTTAAAATAATATTTAAGTATGAGTTCATGTATGATATCGATTAAATATTCTGTTTTTAATTCGATTCCTCTATAAGAAATTTTTTTAGTTTTTTGTAAGTATGTGTATTTTTTAGGAATAAATTGCCATAAAAAATCTTTTGGTTTAGGTTTTTTATAATAGATCACGTTTAATATAATTCTTTTTTATAATTTAGTTCTAAAAGAGGAAAATGTTTAAAAAAAGATATGATAAAAATGCAGGATTATGATATATAATATAATATTATCTTATATAAAAAATTAAGGAACTAGTCGATATTTCTAGTTCCTTGTTTTAGATGATTAAACACCTCCTTTCTACTTTAATTAAGATTTTCTCCCTTAAAATTGTGATAGAGTACTCCCTAGGTTACATCAGGAGGTTGTTTAGCTTTTTTTCCTATTAACCATTTTATTTCTATTATTTTTTGGGAATAATAAACTCTATGATTATATATTTTTTTATAGAGTTGTTTTTTTTCCAATATTGATTTTATTAATTTAATATATAAATGGAAAGAAAACTTCCAAAATAATGTTTAGGACAATTAAAGTTAAATTATATCCAAATAATAATCAACAAATATATATTAATCAATTATTTGGATGTTATAGATTTGTCTATAATAAATGTTTATATAAAAAGAAAGAGGCATATTTAGAAAATAAATCAATTTTAGGATTAAAAGAATTAACTTATTATTTTCATAATGAATTAACAAAATCAGAAGAGTATTCTTTTTTGAATTTACACAATACTAAAGTTTTAAAAAATTCGATTCTTATTATTCTTGATTCTTATAAAAGATTTTTTGTGAATGGACATGGATTTCCAAAATTTAAATCAAAACATAACAATAAACAATCTTGTTTGTTTCCATTTGAAGCAATATCATCAAAAAATAATTTTTTAACAGGAAAATTAACATTAACAAAACAACTCAAAGATTTAAAATTTAAAACATCTGATGAATACAAAATATTTTTAGATAAGAATAAAAAGAATATTAGATCAGCCACTTTATCTAAAACTAAATCAGGTAATTATTTTTTAAGTATTTTAATTGATGGTCAAATTGAAAAAGAATTACCAAAAACAAAAAATATAATTGGAATTGATTTAGGGATTAAAGAATTCATTGTTACATCAGATAATCAAAAATTTGAAAATATTAAAATTAAAAGAAATAATGAAAAAATATTGATTAAATTAAACAGACAATTATCAAAGAAAGTCAATGGAAGTAGAAATAAAGAAAAGGCAAGAATTAAACTTGCTAAATATCACGAACACTTAAACAACATCAAAGAAAATTATTTACATCAAGTTTCAAATCAATTACTTAATGAAAATCAAATTATAGCAATGGAGAATCTTAATATAAATGGAATGTTAAAAAATCATAAGTTAGCAAGATCAATTCAAGAATTAAGTTTAAATCATTTTAAATCTATGTTGATTTATAAGGCGGAGTGGTTTAACAGATATATTGTTGAAGTTGATCAATTTTATCCTTCTTCAAAATTATGTAATGTTTGTGGTTATAAGAATGATGATTTAACATTGAAAGATAGAAAATGGGTTTGCCCTGTTTGTGGTACAAATCATAACAGAGATTTAAATGCAGCAATCAATATCAAAAAAGAAGGTTTGAAAATATTAATAGGGCACCGTTTGCCCGAATTTACGCTTGCGGACAATCATATTTTAGATTGATCGAAACAAGAAATTAAATCATATAAGATTTTTTGAACGGAATAATTTCAATACATATCTATTCATAATTCATAAAATATGAAACTTTCACCACTTTTTAGGAAATAACTGATAATAAGGTTTGTTTATTTAAAAAAATTTTTATATTTTTGTAAAATGAAAGATTTCAAGTACATATTGGTATTCGGTGATAATCACGATCATTGGAATGTATTTCCCGATTTCATAAGAGATTGTGGATTAGATAATTGTGCTGTTATATTAGCAGGAGATTTCGGAATTGGGTTTGATCCAATGGTTAACGAAATGAGTAAATTACGAGGTTTGGATAAAAGAATGAAACATAGTAATTCAACTTTGTTTGTTGTTCGTGGTAATCATGATAATATAGAATATTTTACTGGTCGTTTTGATACTGATAATATTAAATTATTAATAGATTATACTGTATTAAATATAAATAATATAAATATTTTATGTGTTGGTGGTGCTTATTCGGTCGATAGAACGGATCGATGGTCATTTTATAATCCAAAAATAAACAGTAAAAAATCTGATACTATTGCTGTTAACAATTATTGGACTAATGAAGTATTTGTGTATGATCATGATAAGGTTATGTCAATGAAAAACATTGATGTAGTAGTTACACATACTGCACCTCAAATATGTCCACCTTATGTTAAAGGTAATTTGAATCATTGGAAGTTACAAGATAAGAATATTGAACAAGATTGTAGGATTGAAAGAGCTCAACTTTTTCAAATGTACGATAATTTATCCCATAATGAAAATATTATAAAACAATGGTTTTATGGTCATTTTCATAGTTATAATAGAACACCTTATCTTGATACTATATTTTATGGTTTAGATATTGATCAAGTCATGGAAATTAAAATTTAATTAATAAATATAATATATGTACACATTTAAACAAGCTGAAAAGAAACTATTATATTACGGTTTTGAAAGAATTAATGATAAATCACAAAAGGGTATTATTATTCTTGGAACATTTGGAATTAAATCTAAACCATATTATAAAAGATACGATATTACAGTTTGTATCTTTAAAACCGAAGTTAGTAATGAATTAGAATTTCAAATAGCTGATGGTTATGGAGATGCAATTGATCCATTAAGTAATAAATATCTTTCTTATTATATAAAGAGACTTAAACTTAAAAAAATAAATTAAATATCTAAGAACATATCAATTCAATAAATATTTTTTATATATAAAGATAAAAAATATTATTATGAGAATTGTTTATATTTATGCTCTTATTTGTCCAATTGATAACATTGTAAAATATATAGGTCAAACATTAAATCCAGAGAAAAGGTTAAAAAGACATATAAAGGAAACTAAAAATAAAATAGGTAGAAAAACTAAAAAAGAATCTTGGATACAAAAATTAATAAATTTAGATCAAGATAAAAATATTAAAATAAATATATTAGAAGAATGCTTGGAAGAAAATGCTGATGATAGAGAGATTTATTATATTCAAAAATATAAAGAATTAAA
>Ga0172381_10003972_pt1 | contig 15462 bp, 21 predicted proteins | sample Leawel6488metaG_FD_119754 | JGI IMG/M metagenome (GOLD analysis project Ga0172381, IMG submission 119754) | Leachate microbial communities from a municipal landfill in Southern Ontario, Canada - Leachate well 64-88 metaG | ecosystem: Engineered > Solid waste > Landfill > Unclassified | place...
CAACTCCTACAGAAGCGTTAGAAGTAAATGGAAATCTTTTAGCAGATAATTTTAATACAACAGGATATAATACTTATGTGGGAATAAGTGCTGGAAATTCTAATTCAGGAGATTATGTTACTGCAATTGGGAACCTTGCAGGAGAAGATAACACTGGAATTAAATTATCCGCTTTAGGTTATCTTGCAGGATATAATAATCATGGAAATTATGTAACTGCAATAGGATGGGATTCTGGAATTAATAATCTCGGAGATGATCTTACTACAATAGGATATCAGGCAGGGACTGGTAATAGTGGAAACCAAGCAATCTTTATTGGGCGAGATGCAGGAACATCTAATTCTGGAAATAATAGTGTAGGAATTGGTTATTCCTCATTAATAGGAAATAGTGCAAATAATGTTATTGGAATTGGTTATCTTGCAGGAGCAGGAAATTCAAATGCAAATCAATTTATTTTAAAACAAGCAAATGTGAATTCTGTTCCATTAATACAAGGAAATTTTAGTTCTGGTTATGTTGGAATTGGCACAACAACTCCTACTTCCAAATTTCAAGTTGTAGGGCTTTCTGTTTATGCAAATAATGCAGAGGCTGTTGCAGCAGGATTAACTGCAGGAGCTTTTTATAGAACTGGGGGAGACCCAGATTTAGTTGCAGTAGTTCATTAATAAAATGAAAAAAGAAAAAAATATTTTAGTATTTAATGTCGGAAGTTCAAGCATAAAATATAGTTTGTTTGAAGGTTTAAATTTAATTGATATTGGATATTATGAAAGATTAAAAGATAAAGAAGATTATAGAAAAAGTATTATTCAAATTTTTGAAAAAGTAAATAAAAATAATTTAGATTTGATTGCCCATAGAGTTGTTCATGGTGGAGGTTTGAAAAAACCTGTAAAAGTAAATGAGGAAGTGAAATCAATAATAGAAATTTTTTCAGAGTTTGCTCCTTTGCATAATCCAAAACAATTGATGGTAATTGATTTTTGTGAAAAATATAAAAAACCTCAATATGCTTTTTTTGATACTGCTTTTTTTTCAGATATTCCAAAAGTTGCTCAGGTTTATGCAATTCCAAAAGAGCTTTCAAAGAAATTTCAAATTCGTAGATATGGTTTTCATGGTTTATCTCATGAATGTGTTTCTAGAAATTTAAAAGGAAAACTTATTACTTGTCATTTAGGTTCTGGAGCAAGTATTTCTGCGATTCTCGATGGAAAACCTCTTGATACAAGTATGGGATTTACTCCTTTAGAAGGTTTAATTATGGGAACTCGTTCTGGGACAATTGATCCTGGAATAATTTTATTTTTAGAAAAGAAAAAATATTCTGTAGAAAAAATTTTAACTGAAAAATCTGGATTAAAAGGAATTTGTAAATTTAATGATTTTAGAGATATCCTTAGAAATTTAGATAAGAAGGATTGCAAATTAGCTTATGATATGTTTATTTATAGTATAATAAAAATTATTGGTTCTTATGTAGGAGTTTTAAATGGATTAGATAATTTAGTTTTTACTGGAGCTATAGGAGAAAATGTTGCGAGACTTCGTGAGGAAGTTTGTGATAATTTTAAATTTTTAGGTTTGAAATTAAATAAAAAAAGAAATAAAACTAACGAAGAATTAATTTCTTCAGAGAATTCAAAGGTGAAAGTATTTGTTAAAAAGACAAATGAAGAGAGAATAATTATAGAAGAGATTTTGAAAGTTTTATAAAATGAAAGAACTTATTTAAAGAATGAAAATACCAATTGAGATTTCAGCGAGACATATACATCTTGCAAAAAAAGATTTTGAAAAATTATTCGGAAAGGATAAAAATTTGAATAAGATAAAAGATTTATCTCAACTTGGAGAGTTTATTTCTAAAGAAAGATTAAAAATTATTAAGGGAAATAAATTTATAGATAATATTGGAATTATAGGACCTTTTAGAGATGATTCTCAGGTGGAAATTTCTTTGACTGATGCTTATAATTTAAAATTAAAACCTTTGCCGAAGATAAGAGTTTCAAGAGATATTGTTGATACAATAAAAATTTTAGTTCGTGGTCCAAAAGGGCAATTAAAAATTCCGTGTATAATTGCACAAAGACATTTACATTGTTCAGAAGAAGAAGCAAAAAAATTAAAGATAAAAGATAAACAAATTATAAAAATAAAAATTTCAGGGAAAAGAGGAATTATTTTTGAGAATGTAATTGTGCGAGTAAAACCAACTTTTTGTCTTTCTTTTCAGATAGATACCGACGAAGGAAACGCAGCAGGAATTTTTAAAAAAACATTTGGAGAAATTGTAAAATGAAAAATAAAGAATTATCAAAATCTCAAAAATTTAAATTAAAAGCAAAAGAGACAAGTGAAAAATTTAAAAGAGAATTAAGGAAATCTTTAGTGACTGCTTTAGTTGCTGCTTTTGGTTTTTTGATAGCTTTATCTTGGAGAGAAGTGATAACTTTATGGATTGGAAAAATTTCAGCAATAAGCCCAGTTAAAAGTAGTTTAGTTAGTGCAATAATTATAACAATTATTTCTGTTATAGGAATTTTAATTATTTCTAAGTTGAGTCAAGATGAAAAATAAAATAAAAAAAGAATTCTTGTATATTTTAATTGGAATTTTTTTAATTTTTTTTGGAATTTATTTATCTGTTTTTAAAAAAGAACTTCATTTTTATACACCATTCTCAATAGGAATGTTAATTTTATTAATTATTTTTTATAATTTTATTTTAAAGAAGAATTTTTTTAGAGATTGGACAATTAAAAGATATATTTTTTTCTTTGTAATTCTTTTTTTAATATGCATAATTATTGATAAAATAGGATTGTTTCTTGGTTATTGGAAATATCAATATTCTACTTTTTTTGATGAAATTCTTAAATATCTTTTTGAATGGATGGCTCCTCTTTTTTATTTTATGTTTGCTTTAATGATTGGATTAAAAGTTTTTGAAAAAAAAGTTTCTTATAATTTCGCTTTTATTTTATCTTTAATTCTTTTTGTGATTCCTTTAGGTTTATTTACTGAATTCATAAATCATTTTTCAAATTCATGGATTATTTTAAGTATGCCTTTTTCTAACTTTAAAATTGGAAACTTCTTTGTGGTTTTTCAAATAATAGGATATCCTCTTATGGCAATAATAACTTTTATAATTTATAGATTGTCTGAGAAAATAAAATGAAAAAAAAGTATAAAATCGAAGAAGTGATGAAAATTCTTTCCAGAGTTTATTTTTCTAATGAGAAAACTACTTTGAATAGAATGAGAAAAAAACCTGATGCTTTTAGAATTTTGATTTCATGTTTGTTGTCCTTGAGAACACAGGATAAGAATACAGAAAAAGCTTCACGACAATTATTTGAAGTTGTGGATACACCTAAGCAGATTATTACATTGCCTATTAAAAAATTAGAAAAATTAATTTTTTCTTCAGGACATTATAAGAAAAAGGCGAGAATTTTAAAAAGTGTTTCTAAAGATATTTTGAAAAGGTTTGGAGGAAAAGTTCCTGAAACTCGAGAAGAGTTAATGAGCATAAAAGGTATTGGGCCTAAAACCGCGAATATTGTTTTGGCTTTTGCATTTGGGAAAAGTGTTTTGCCGATTGATACTCATTGTCATAGAATTCCAAATAGGTTGGGTTGGATTAAAACAAAAACTCCTGAACAAACAGAAAAAGAACTTGAAAAAATTTTACCTAAAAAATATTGGAATGAGTTTAATGCAATCTTTGTACAATTTGGGCAGACAATTTGTAAACCAATTTCTCCTTTTTGTTCTCAATGTCCTGTGAAAAAATATTGTGAAAGAGTTGGGGTTAAGAAATGGAGATAAATTTTAAAAATTAGAATACTTAAGAGAGTCTTCCAATAAATATTTTTTTGTTTCTTTTGCGATATTTTTTAGAGTGGTATTTTCCATAACTTTTTTATGATATTGGGAATCAAATCCATTTTCTAAGCAATCTCCAAGAAAATAAATAAAAGATTCTATTTGAGGTTCTGTTAGATGAAAATCTTCTTTCAGGTCGGATTCTATAGAAACATTTTGGGCAGATTTAAGATAATCTTTTGTAAATTCTAATATAATATTTTCAAAATCTTCATCAGTCATTTCTTCAAGTTTTTTTGTTGGAATCTCAATTTCTTTATTATTCATTTTATTTTAAAATTAAATAGTTTAATTTTCTTTCCAGATATAATCTCTTAATTTTTTAATATTATAAGCTTCTTGATTATCTCTTATTTCTTCTAAGTATGAATCAGGAAGCCTTATTCCTAATATGTCTTCAATATCATAAATAAGTTCATAAGATTCAAGGCTATCCATCTCTAATTCGCTTATTTTTGTCTTAAGTGTAATCTTTTTTAAACAAGTATATTCGGAGATTAATTCAATTAATTTATTGCCAATCTCTTTTTTAGTTAATTGAGTTGTCATTTCTTTTTGAATTTTTATTTATTTATAAAATTAATTGTTTTAAAGAAGAATCATTTCTTAAAATTGAAAGCAAAATCTTTAAAAACGAAAATTCTTTTGACTTTCTATGAAAAGAAGTTCAAGAAGATGGAAAAAGAAAGGCCAGATGAGATGGAAATGGCAAAGAAAAAGGCTTAGAAAAGAAAAGCGAAAGAGAAAACAAAGAAGAGCTAGAAGTAAATAGCTTTCAATAATAATTTTTAAAAACCTTAATTTATTGTTAATATTTATGGTTGAAGTAAATATTTATTCTATTTTGGAGTTTAATAAAGAAGATATAAGTTCTGCAAATCTTTTAGAACATAATTGGTATAGTCCTGGAATTCCTTCTCGGGTTAACAAAATAAAATTTTATAAGAGAACAAATAAAGCAATAATAAAAGAAGGTAAAAGATTAGCTAAAAAGGATAAAATCTTAAAAGATATATCTGCAGTAGTTACATCTACAAATTTTTCAAGGATAGGGATAATACCTAATAATTATGTTACAGTTGATTTTTATACTTTTTTAACCCCAATCCTGAGACATCTTAATCCTTAATTATAATAATCTTTATTAATGAATTTTTAGTAAACTAATTATGGTGAGTAGCATTTGGACAGAGAGGTATAGGCCTTCTAAATTTTCTGAACTTGTTGGTCAAGATAATATCATACGAAGAATAGAATCCTTGACGAATTCAATGAATATTCCCCATTTGTTGTTTGCAGGACCTGCTGGAACAGGAAAGTCTACTTTAGCATTAATTATAGTTAAAGAATTGTTTAAAGAGAATTGGAAAGATAATTATTTAGAATTGAATGCTTCTGATGAAAGAGGAATTAATGTGGTGAGAGATAAAGTTAAAAATTTTGCAAGAACAAAATCTTTAGGTGATGTTTCTTTTAAGGTTATTTTTTTGGATGAAGCAGATGCTTTAACTCCTGAAGCCCAGCAAGCTTTGAGAAGAACTATGGAGAATTATTCTTCTACTTGTAGGTTTATTCTTTCTTGTAATTATTCTAGTAAAATTATTGATCCTATTCAATCTAGATGTGCAATATTTAGATTTAAACTTCTTGAGAAAAAAGATATAGAAAAAGTTATTCAGAGAATTGCACTTAATGAGAATTTAACAATTATGCCAGATGCTGTTGAAATTTTATATGAAGGTAGTGAAGGAGATTGTAGAAGGTGTATAAATCTTCTTCAATCAACTGCTTCAATTTCTCCTTCGATAAATTCTGATTTGGTTTCAACAATAATTTCTAATGCAAAACCTAAAGATATTAAAGTTGTTTTAGATTATGCTTTATCTGGAGATTTCCCTATTGCAAGAGAGAAGCTTTTAGATATTATGCTTAGAGAAAGTATTTCTGGTCAAGATGTAATAAAAGCAATTCAAAAAGAGATTTGGAATCTTCCTGTAGAACCTGAGATTAAAGTAAAATTAACTGAGAAAACTGGTGAGGTAGAATTTAGAATTGTTGAAGGTTCTGACCCTTTTATTCAACTTCAGGCTCTTTTAGCGAGTTTTGTTCTTGCTGGTTTAGGGAAAGATTAAAATGAAAATTATGGTTCTTTGTAGCAAGTATTTTTATGAAAAAGTTCCAGAAATAAAAAGATTGTTGGAAAATCAAGGACATGAAATCACTCTTCTGAATTGCTTTGAAGAACCTTTTAGAGAGGAGAGATTAAAGTTAATTAGTGAAGAAGAACATAGGAAATTTAAGGATGAGATGATGAGATTGCATGAGCCGAAGATTAAGCAAGTTGATGCTGTGTTGGTTTTGAATTTTGAAAAAAATGGGAAGCAGAATTATTTAGGAGGTGCAACTTTTATGGAAGTTGTTAAAGCTTGGGAATTGAATAAGAAAATATTTTTTTATAATCCTCTTCCTGATTGCATTTTTACAGATGAATTAAAAGGAATAAATCCTGTGATAATTAATAAAGATTTGTTAAAATTAATTCCAAAGAAAATTGAAGTAGAAATTCGTTCATTTATTTCAAAAGAGAAATATGAAGAACTTTTAGAATTTTTTAGAGTTAATTCGGAATTTGTAAAAGAAGATTTTCAAGAAACTCATTATTTTGATTGTGAACAGGATTTAAGAATTCAGAAAAATAATGTTGGTTCAAAAATTTGGTTAAAAAAAGGGAAAATTCACGACGATGCAAGAGAGGAAATTGAAATTTTTACAAAAGAAGATAGTTTTGAGAATCTTGGAAAACTTTTCAATGCTCTTGGGCATAAGGTTGAAATAAAATGGTTAAGAAATAGAAATCAATTTAATTGGAATGGAATAAAAGTTTGTTTGGATTTTACAAAAGGTTATGGTTATATAATTGAATTGGAAAAAATTGGAACAGAAGAAAATAAAGAAAAAATTATTGAAGATTTTAAACAGAAGTTAAATGAGTTAAATATTTCTTTGACTTCCAAAGAGGAATTTACAAATAAATATAATTATTATAAAGAGCATTGGAGGGAATTGATAAATGGGAATTCAAGTTGAGTTTAATCCCGATTTAGCTTTAAGAAAATTTGGAATAGAAGGAAGAGAAAAAGAAGAGTGCTTTCCTGAAAATTTAGAAAAAGGAAAAATTTATGATTTTTTAAAAAAAGGTCAGAGGAATTATTATATTTCTGATAATTCTATTTGGGATTTTGGTGAAATTCCTTTAATGATAACAGAAGGGAGAGAAAAATTATCAAGACCTGTTGCTAGTGTAAAGATTATTGAGGCAACACATTTTTTGAAAAATGGTGAAGTTTGGACAAAAGGGAAATTTAAAATAATTAATGTTTTTGATATTAATGATTCTAAAATAAATTTTGAAGCATGTAGGAGAATCAAAAATGACTTGGATTGAAAAATATAGGCCTAAGAAATTTGAAGATGTAAAAGGGCAAGAAGAAGCAGTTTTCAAAATAAAGAGTTTTATTAAATTGTTTCCTAAAAAGAAAGCTATGCTTTTGTATGGGCCTCCTGGAGTGGGAAAAACTACTTTGGCTTATGTTATTGCTAATGAATTTGATTCAGAGGTTTTTGAGTTAAATGCTTCTGATTTTAGGAATAAACAAAAATTGCAAGAGATTCTTGAACCTGCAATTAAACAGCAATCTTTAATTAAAAAAGGAAAAATTATTTTAGTTGATGAAGTTGATGGAATTAGTGGATATTATGATAGAGGGGGAATTTTGGAATTACTTTCTTTAATTAAAGAAAGTTCTTATCCAATTATTTTGACAGGAAATAATATATGGAATAAAAAGTTTAGTTCTTTGAGACAGAAGTCTGAATTAGTTCAATTGAAAGATATTAATTCTCATATTGTTAAGGAAATTTTATTTGAGATTTTGAGGAAAGAAAATCTTTTTATGAATCCAAATATTGTAACAAGTATTTCTATAAGAGCAAAAGGAGATATTCGGGCTTCAATAAATGATTTGCAGTCTGCTTCAAGAATGCAAGATCCTTCTTTGATAACTTTTGATGAAAGAAATAAGGAAGTTGATATTTTTTATGCATTGAAGATGATTTTCAAAGGAAAGCCAGAGAAGGAGCTTTTGAGAATTTTTGATTCAGTGAATATTCCTATAGATGAAATTCTTTTATGGATGGAAGAAAATATTATGGTGGAATATGAAGGAGAAGAACTTGCAAGAGCATATAATCTTTTGAGTAAAGCAGATATTTTTAAGAGGAGAATTTATCGTCAGCAATATTGGAGATTTTTGGTTTATGAAAATGCTTTTTTGAGTTATGGAATTTCTGCTTCAAAGAAAAAAATTAATTCTGGTTTTACAAGTTATAAAAAACCCACGAGAATTTTAAAGATGTGGATGAATAATCAGAGAAATTTTAAAAGAAAATCTATTGCAGAAAAATATGCACAATATGTTCATATTGGAGGAAAAAGAGCAATGAGAGATTTTCCTATCCTCAAATATATTCTTAAAAATCCAAATGTAAGAAAAGAACTCAAATTAACTGAGGAAGAAATTAGTTATTTGGAAAAGTGATTATTCTATAATATATGCTTCTGGATTAAAATTTTCTAATCTTTTTGTTTCATTAAAATTATCTTTTGTTAATAATGAATTATCAAGTATTTTTTGGTATTCTTGGTCTGTTAAAGCGTTATCTGATTGTAAAAATCTGTTTAAATAAGTGAGATAAGTATCTGGATTAAATTTAATTTTTTTACTCATTTCAACAACTTCCAGAAGCAGTAGCAGTTGTAGAATCTAATTCTGTTTCACATTCACTTGGAGCATTATTGAAAGCTGAACAAATAGAAGTTTTGAATGCTTCTGCTGTTCTGCTCGAAGGATTTACTTTAGCATCATTTATTATTAAAGTTGGTGAACCAGTTACTCCTGCATTTTTAGCACGAGTAGAAGCTTCAGAAAATAAAGTTTCTCCTTCAGATGTAACACAAGACATTACTGCATTTGAATTAATTCCTAAAGAATTCATTAGTTTAATTGATTCTGATTTATCACATTCAGCATCTTTTGTCGCTCCACATTTAGGATAAATATTTTCTACAAAACCTTGTGAATAATCCCAATACTTTTCTTTATCTAATTTTTGAATACAAGATTGAATTTTATTTTGTTGGTTTTCAAATTCTCCATGTCCGTCATAATAAGGAATTATTTCAAAATCAGCATTATTTTTTAAAAGTGATGCAACTTCTGCAAAAGGTGCTTGTGCTTGAACTCCATAAGGACAATAAGCCCAAATAAATAATTCTGCTTTTGGTTTATCTGATTTAATAAGTTCAGATGTTGTTGGAGTTTCTTGTTGAGTAGAAGAAATGATTGGTAAAAGACTTGTAGTGTAATATTCTCCATCTTTAGTTACATAAACTGGAATTTCATTTCCTTGGAATCCAACTGTAACTAAATATAAATTTCTTTCATTTTCAATACTAATAAGAGTAACTTCTGAATCTGCAACAGTATTTAGATATTCAACTAAATTATTTCCTGCATCATTAGAAGAAATACTTTTTCCAGTGAATATTCCAGAAACATTTCCTATAATTAATATTAATATTAGAATTCCTAAAACAAATGTTGAGAGTATCCAAGGATTTTCTCTTAATTGTTTAGTTAAATTTATTTTTTTAGATTTAGTATGTGGATGTTCGTGTTCTATTTTTTCTTCGTGGTGTTCTTTTTTATGTTCCTCTCCGTGTTCCATTCAATTTATATGAAAATCTCTTTTAAAAATGTTTTGATAAACCAAAGAATTAAAAATATCTTTGCCTGTTTTTAATTATGTCATATGATATTGTGGTTGGACGAGGTGCATCAGATAAAAAAGATTTTGGGGATAAAGGATTGATTCTTCTTGGTAAGGGTTATGTTAGAATGGGACAATATACTTCTTTGAGTAATAAAATTTTTATGGATGTTGCAAGAAGTCATGTTATTCTTGTTGCAGGAAAGCGAGGTTCAGGTAAATCTTATACTTTGGGAGTTATAACCGAGGAGTTGTCAAATCTTCCTAAGGAAGTTAGTCAAAATATTGCTTCTCTTATTTTTGATACAATGGGAATTTATTGGACTATGAAATTTCCAAATGAAAAAGATAAAGAATTATTACAAGAATGGGGTTTGAAACCAAAAAGTTTGCCTGTGAAAATTTTTGTTCCTTTTGGACATTATGATTCCTATATTGAGAAAGGGATTCCTGCAGATGAAAAGTTTGCATTAGATGTTATGGAACTTAATTCTGAAGATTGGATTGTTACTTTTGGTTTGAGTATAACTAATCCTATTTCTGTTTTGATTGAGAGAACTCTTATAAAATTAAAAGAGGAGCAGGAAAAATTTGATATTAAAGATATTGTTGATAATTTAACGAAAGATGAGAAGACTTCTGAAGAAATTAAGAATGCTGCTATGGGTTTATTTGAGGCTGCAAATACATGGGGAATTTTTGCAGGGAAAACCGAGAACTCAACTCAAGTTAGAGATTTGATTAATGCAGGAATTACTTCTGTTCTTGATTTAAGTGTTTATAGTTCTGTGGGAGCTTTTAATGTTCGTGCTTTGGTTATTAGTTTAATTTCAAGGAAAATTTTTAATCAGAGAATGGAAGCAAGAAAGAAAGAAGAGGTTAAATCTATTTCAAAAGGTTTTGATTTTATGTCTCTTTCAGAAAAAAAAGAAACACCTTTGGTTTGGTTGTTTATTGATGAAGGGCATGAATTTCTTCCTAAAGATGGAAAGACAATTGCAACAGATGCTTTGATTCAGTTGCTAAGAGAAGGAAGACAGCCTGGAATTTCAGTTGTTCTTGCGACGCAACAGCCAGGCAAAATTCATACAGATGTTATGACTCAATCAGATATTGTTATTTCTCATAGAGTTACTTCTCAACAAGATTTGGAAGCTTTGAATTATATTATGCAGAGTTATCTTTTAGAAGGTATTAAAAAAAATATGGATGATTTGCCGAGTTTGAAAGGTTCTGCAATTATTCTTGATGATAATTCTGAGAGAATTTATCCTATGAGAATGCGTCCGAGATTTACATGGCATGGCGGAGAAGCACCAACTTCTGTTGAGAAAGAGAAGAAGTTATAAAACCACAAAATCAACCCTACATCTAATTTTGTAAGGAGCAATTTCTCCTGCTTTTTTTATTTTTAGAACTTTAATTTTCTTTTTGAATTGTTTTGCTTCTTCTTGAATTTTTTTAACAATTAAATCAGTTTTATCTTCATCACAGAAATCATAATAGAAAATTTTTGTATTTTTTTTACTTAGCATAAATGCTTGTTCAAGAAAAGAATCTTTTAACTGAGGTCTTGGCATTACAATTATACTGAATTTCTTTTTTAATTTAGGAGCAACTTTTTTTATGTCTCCTGGAGCTAAAATAATTTTTTCTTTTAATTTATTTCTTTCAATATTTAGTTTAGCATATTTGTTTGCTTCTCTGTTTAATTCATTTGAAATTATTAATTTTGGTTTTGAATTTTTCCCAATAACAATAGGAAGAGGTCCGACTCCCGCAAACATTACTAAAACTTCATCATCTTTTTTTATTTGAGATGCAATTTCTTTTCGTTCATTGCTTAAACGAGGAGAAAAATAACTTGTGTCAATATTAAATCTGAAAACGCAATTACTTTCTTTATACAAAACTTCTTTTGTTTTTTCACCTGCAATATATTTTGTTTGCATCTTTCTTAGACGACCTTTGAATTTTCCAGATTTTTCAAGAACTGTTTTTACTTCTTTATTTGTTTGTAGAATTTTTTCAGCGAACTTCTTTTTTTCTGCAGAACTAAAATCTTTTGGAAAATTTACAATTGCAATATTTCCGAGAATGTTATATGAGCGATGTTTCATATTATTTATATATTTTATCATGATGTTTATAATTTAATAATCTTACAACTTTTTTGGATTCTAATATTTCATAAGTAAGAACAAAACTTTTACTAATATGAACTCTTCTAATATTTTTCATATTACTTCTCAAAGGTTTAAAATGATAAGGATTTGATAGAATTTCCTGAACTTTTTTATCAATAATTTCTAACTGCCTTTTATTTTTTTTACTTAATTTATTAAATTTTTTATCCGCCTCTTTAGAAATCTCTAATCTATAATTCATATCTTTCAGAAAAGTTATTAACTCTTATAAATTTTCCTTTACGAATTTTTTCAAGTTTTTTGAGATATTCTTCTCTAACTTCAGGCTCTTCTGTTATTTGAGATTCTATAAAAATATTTACTTGTTTACTCATGCTTAATCCATGCTGTTTGCAAAATTCTGAAAACTTTTTGTAAGTTTCTTCATTTAAATTAAATGTTTTTAATACCATATTAAATAATGTTATTTAATGTTATTTAAATATTTTTTGGAAAATTTACAATTTTAATCTTTCCGAGAATGTTATATGAGTGATGTTTCATAAGTAATTAAATAAAAAAGAGTTTTTGAAATTAACCATAAGCTAAGTCTCTAGCTGTTTTTCCGAATTGCATTTCTTCTTCAGCATGAGTTAATTTTGCTCTAGATAGATGTTGTATTGATTTTTGTGTAGCTTCAATATTCCAATTATGAATTTTTTCTCTTAGTGCTTTATTTTTTATTATTGCAAATACACTCAAAATAATTCCTATTGCAATAATTATCAAGATTCCTAAGTTGTATATTTCTGTAGAAAAGAATAATGCTCTTGCTAAAAAGTAAATTAAGAAAGCTAAATAAAAATACCAAACCATTATTTCTGTAATTGTTCTCATTGTAGATTCTTTTTCTAATAGTTTTACTGAGAAAAAGATAATTGTCAAGAATGGAAGAATTACCAATATTGTCATTCCTAATGCACTATAACCAATTAATGCCGAAAAGATTTCATCTGGTTTTATTAAGTAAATCATTGCAAATGCAAGAGGGATAGATAATGCTTTTATTGCTCCTCCTTTCCCTTTTTCAAAGAATAAAGAAAAAATTCCCCATAATCCTAATGAGAATACAAAGAAAATAATCCATTTAATGACTGTTCCGTCTGCTTCTTCTGGATTAATTATATTGCTTAAAAAAGTTCCTGCTTTAGAAGTATCAATTTTTTCGAATCCTGATACAGCTTGACCAGTAACAGTTGCACTTTGTTGAGGAGTATTAACAAAAGCTAATAAAAATGCAAAAATAAAAACAGCGAAAATTGTCAAAGCCATTAATTCTTTTTCTTTTAAGGACATTTTGCATTTTTTTAAAGAATGAGATTTTCTTTTTACAGAAGTTTGTTTCATTGCTTTCCTCTTTTTCATATTGGTTTATTGTTTTTTTATTTTATAAATATTTCTGAATTATATTCTTCTTTTTATTCCGTGAAATTTCAATTCTTTTCGAAGTTGTTTCATAAGTAATTCATATTCTTCTGGCATTTCAGTTTTTATTCTTTCATAATTGTTTTTTCTATTAATGATTTTGGATAATATTTTAGCTTTGTTTATATTTTTTAATTTATCTGCTTCTACATTTAGAAAAAATGCTTTGATTGTTCCGTCGAGAATAGCCATTCCTATTGCAAGAAAAGATGCTACAAAATAAATCCAATAAAATCCCCATTTTGATGGATTGAAAATATTTTCAATTCCCCCTATTCTTGAAGTAAGCAATCCTAAAAATATAACTGCAAAAAATATCCATGCTGTTCTTCTTAATGTTGTAGATTGTGCTCCTATTCCTTTATTTATTAAAAAGAAATAAATTACAAAAGGAAATCCTGCTGACAATGCCACTCCTGTTGCAGTGTAGGGAACGAGAATCATATTTATTGTTTCAGAAGAGCCGATTCCTTTCATTGCAAGAATTGAAACAGCGAATGTTAAAACAATTTTTATTATTTTATTTTTATCTTCAAGAAGACTTATTTTTTCCATTCCAATCCAAATCAAAGTTGTTACAATAATTAAAATAAGAATTTTATTGAGCAATAATGCTCCTGAAACATCTCCTAAGAAAAATGTTAAAATTGGTGTTAGAATTAAACTGATGTTATTCCAAACTTCAGTCATTCCTTCATATAAACTTATTTGAGCAGAAATAAAATTTAAATTAATTAGAGTTATTAATGAAATTAAAACAGATAAAATTGTAATTCCTCTTTTCATAAGTTAAATAAGAAGAAGAGGTTTATAAAATTTTTGAAGATTATAATTCTCCTTTTAACCCTAGAACTTTTGCTTTTTGTTGAATATTTTTCTTTAAAGTCTCAAAATCATTTTTATTTAATGTTCCTTCATCAATCATACCTTCCCATGCTTTTATTTGGGATTTATATGCCGCTCTTCTTTGAACTTTGCCAATATGTCTTATTTTTTCAGCTTCCATTTTTGCAAAAAATCCTTGAATTGTTCCATCTATTAATGCCATTACAAGTGAAAGAATGAATGTAATAATATATATCCATTGCATTAATGCTGTAATTCCTTCAGTTGAAAATGTTCTTAACCACCACACACCAATAAAAGTTACTCCAAATAAAATCCATAGAAATCTTCTAACAAAAGTAAATCTTGGTCCATCCATCCCAATATTTACAATTACAAACCATCCTACAATTATTGCTCCGTTTATTATTGACAATGCAGCTACACTATAAGGCATAAATATATCTGACATTATACTTGGGCTTATTTGTGCAATTCCTCGAATTCCTAATAAGGAAGCAACTATAATAATAAAATAAGATAATCCAGGGTATTCATCAAATAAAGGTATATTTTTTGCAGCGAGAAGAAGAAAAACAAGCACAATAATAAAAGCAAAAATAAATGATAAAAATGTTTGAGCTGCAACAGTTCCGTCTGACCCTTCTTGAATATTAAATAAAAATTTTAAAATTGGAGTAAGGGTGTTCCATATTTCTGTTCCTATTTTTTGTGTTCCTTCTGCAAGAGTTGTTTGAGCAGAAATAAAATTTATATTAATTAACAAACTTGCTAAAATAAAAATCAATAAAACTATACTCGTAGCTCTTTTATTCATAAAATCTTATAGGAATATATATTTATAAATGTTTTTTTTAAAACCATTTGTCTAATCCTTTTTGTTTTTGTTTTTCTGTTATATCTCTTAATCGTTCTAATTGTTTTTCAACTCGTGTTTCTGAAAAATTATGTTCTTTAATTAAAATTCTTTTAATTTCTTTTTCATTAATTTTATCAAATTTAAAATCTGCATCAATTACTTTTGGTTTGTGGAATAATTCAAAAATTTCTTTCCAATCAAATTGGTTTTCTTCTGGAAGATTTTTTATTTGTTCTTCAATCTCTTTGAAAATTAAAAATGGTTCTTTGAATTTTTGTACAATTTGCAAAGCTCTTTTTTGTCCAATTCCTGGAATTCCTTTTGGATTATAATCTGTTCCTACAAGTATTCCTATACAAATTAATTGGTCTAAATTTATTTTTAAAGAATTTAATACTTTTTCTAAATTAA
>Ga0172381_10003973_pt1 | contig 15458 bp, 16 predicted proteins | sample Leawel6488metaG_FD_119754 | JGI IMG/M metagenome (GOLD analysis project Ga0172381, IMG submission 119754) | Leachate microbial communities from a municipal landfill in Southern Ontario, Canada - Leachate well 64-88 metaG | ecosystem: Engineered > Solid waste > Landfill > Unclassified | place...
ATTTTTCTAATACATTTTATAATTGTAATAGTATAACATCCATACCACCACAACTTTTTGATTACTGTTCAACTGTGATATATTTTGATCAAACTTTTTATAGTTGTACATCTTTAACGACAATACCAACTGACTTATTTAGATATAATACTAAAGTATTTGATTTTTCTGGTACATTTTATAATTGTACTAGTATAACATCCATACCAAATAATTTATTTGATTATAATACAGGTGTAACAAATTTTTCTAGTACATTTTATAATTGTACTAGTATAACATCCATACCAAATAATTTATTTGATTATAATACAGGTGTAACAAATTTTTATAGTACATTTTATAATTGTACTAGTATAACATCCATACCAAGTGGATTATTTGATAATTGTCCTAATGTTACAACTTTTTACTATACGTTTAAAGATTGTTCTAATATAACAGCTATTCCAAATAATTTATTTGATTATAATACAGGTGTAACAAATTTTTCGAGAACATTTTATAATTGTAATAGTATAACATCCATACCAGATCATTTATTTGATTACTGTCTAATTGTGAAATATTTTTCTGAAACATTCTATGGTACACCTATAACATTGATACCATTTGAATTATTTGACTATTGTACTGGGGTAACAACTTTTTACCAAACATTCTATAATTGTAGGTTTATTACAAGTGGTGATGCACCCGATTTATGGAATAGGATTCCCGAACCGATAGGAACAGAATGTTATGGTGGTGGAACATCTGTCTATTTTGATAATAGTGCATTTATACCCTCTACATGGGGTGGTTCATATGATAGCACTCTTAAATTAGAATTGACTACCACAACACCAAATCAATCTATTACAATACCACATTTAATTGGATATACATATAATTATTATGTAACATGGGGAGATGATAGTGGTAATACTGTTACATCATATAATGATACTGGATGTACTCATATTTATGCAACAGCGGGAGCACATATAATGAAGATATCTGGTATATGCGAAACATTATATGTGAATAATACTGGAACATTTATGTCAACAGTGACAAAGGTGTTGCAATTTGGTAATACTAATCTTAAAACCTTCAATTTTTATGGATGTAATAATTTAACATCAATTGTTGGAGATTGGAATCGAAGTTTGTCAATGATAACATCATTCATTAATGCGTTCAGAATGTGTACTTTATCATCCATACCAAATAATATATTTAAATTTGCAATATCCGCAACTGATCTTTCGGGTTCTTTTTATGATTGTAGTGAAATAACATCTATTCCAACAGGATTATTTGATAATTGTATTATTGTTATTAATTTTGGAAATACATTTTATGGATGTTCATCATTAGTATCAATACCACATGCGTTATTTCATAATACTCCGTTAGTAAAATATTTTTATAATACTTTTTCATATTGTTCATCTTTAACAGGTATAACATCAGATATATTTAGTGGTTGTACAAAGGTAGAAAGTTATAGTTATGTTTTTTCGAGATGTACTTCATTGTTAAATATTCCGAGTGGAATATTTGATTATTCACCTAATGTAACTAGTTTTAATGCTACTTTCAGTTATTGTACTGCACTTACAGAAATAACAGATAATATATTCGATAAATGTACAGCAGTAGGTGATTTTAGAGATGTATTTAATAATTGTAGTGGATTAACATCTATACCAAGTGGATTATTTGATCATAATACCAATGTAACTACTTTTTTTTATTCGTTTTATAATTGTACGAACATAACAGCAATACCTGCTAATTTATTTGATAATTGTACTGGTGTAACCTCTTTTTATGGAACTTTTTCTGATTGTAAAAAAATAACATCGATTCCAACTGATTTATTTAAGTATAATATAAAGGTAACATCATTTAATAGTACATTTCATAGTGCAGAAAAAATAACATCTATTCCAGATGGATTGTTTGATAATTGTCCACTTGTCACTGATTTTGGTACTACATTTTATCATTGTTATTCAATCACATCAATTCCAACGGATTTATTCAGATATAATACTAATGTAACAGATTTTTCTATTACTTTTAACAGTTGTACAGGTATCACATCTATACCAAATAATCTGTTTGATTATAATACTGGTGTAACTTCTTTCTATGGTACTTTTAACACGATTTCTATTACAACTATACCAACTGACTTATTTAAATATAATACAAAAGTATTAAATTTTTCTTTTGTTTTTTCTGCTTGTAGTAAAATAACATCAATACCCGCTAATTTATTTGATTACTGTACTGAAGTAACAAATTTTTCTAATGCTTTTGTAGGTTTAGCTATTACAACTATACCAAATAATTTATTTGATTATAATACAGGAGTAACTAATTTTTCTTTTGTCTTTTCATCATGTAGTAAAATATCATCAATACCTAATAATCTGTTTGATTATTGTACTGATGTAACCAATTTTGCTGGTGCATTTGAAAACACAATTATAACATCAATACCCACTGATTTATTTAGATATAATACTGAGGTAACTAACTTTTCAGCTATTTTCAATGTATGTCAATCATTATCTTTAATACCAAGTGGTATATTTAATTATAATACAAAAGTAACTAATTTTACATCAGCTTTTAGTTCTTGTACTGGATTAACATCTATACCAAGTAATTTATTTGATTATAATATAAATGTAACTAATTTTTCTCGTATTTTCTATCTATGTTATTCAATACCAACTATTCCTATTGATTTATTTAGATATAATACCAATGTAACTGATTTTTCTGCTGCTTTCTATAATTGTTCTAATCTTACTGGAATAACAGTTGGTATATTCGATTATAATACTGGTGTAACTAATTTTAATGTTACTTTCCAAAATTGTACTGGTTTATTATCAATTCCATTGACACTATTCGATAATTGTAATAATGTAACAAACTTTATTTCTACATTTTATGGTTGTACTGCATTAGATGGTGATGCACCTGATTTATGGAATAGAATAAGTCCAACACCAACTGGAACTTCTTGTTTTAGAAATGATACTGGATTAGATAATTATGCATCAATACCAGCAGAGTGGAAATAAAAAATATGCTATCATTACCTAAAAACTTAAAATTAAATGTATTAGTACTTAATACTTTGGATTATCTTAAATATGACATAATATTTTTAATATATATTCTTAAAATAATAAAAGGAAATATGGGACTACAATTGATTAATACAGAGACATATAATACATTTTTTAATTTGGGTGATATGTTAGAATGTTCATTTATAAATTCAAAATTTAATTATTATAGTGAAGATAAAAAAATAGAATTTCATCTTATTAACTATTCTGAAAATACATATGTAAATTTAGGTGATTTAGTTGAAGCGAATGATGTTAATGAAATCATAAATAATAATTAATATATAAAATAAAAATTATCAATATGAAAAAAATTACTAACTTCAATGATTTTATCAATGAAACAGCAAAAAAAGATAAATCAGAAATATCTGATAAAAAAGGACATCACGTTAACATAGAAAAAGAAACTATTGATAATGAGAATTATAGACGAGTTCTTTATACTGGAGAAAACATGCAACTTGCTTTAATGAACTTAAAACCAGGAGAAGAAATAGGTAAAGAAATGCATCCTACAATTGACCAATTTTTTAGATTTGAAGAAGGTAAGGGTAAAGTTTTTATTAACGAAAGTGAATATAATGTAAAAGATGGTGATTCTGTTATTATACCCGCTGGTTCTGAACATAATATAATGAATATAGGTAAAGATGATTTAAAATTATATACTATTTATACTCCACCTAATCATCAAGATGGTATAGTTTTTAAAACAAAAGAAGAAGCTGATAAAAGCAAAGAAAAATTTGATGGAATTATAACTGAAAAAGAAAAAGAAGAATAATATGATTACAGATTACAATAAATTTTTAAATGAAAATAAAAAAGTAGATGAACTTTTAGATAAGATCAGTGCTACTGGAATGAAATCACTTACTCCCGATGAAATAGTATATCTCAATAGAGCAAGTCAAGGTGATATTGATGATGAATTAGAAAATAAAATAGATAAAAAACAGAATAAAGTAACACTCATTTGCACTAATTTTGATATTCCTGATTTAAGTTTTGAATATGAAAGAACAGATAAATCAGAAGATGAAATAGTTCATTATGGGAATATTAATTTTAATGATATTCAATATATGGGTGCAATTTATTGTGATGAAAATGGTGATTTTGTATGGTGTGATTTTTATTCAGATGATCCAGAAGGTGAATTACAAGATCAAATGGAAGGTGATCTTTATACTAATGCGGAAGGATATGAAGATGATATTGATCATTTTTTTATAGATGAAGTTTGTCCTAAACTGAAACGAATAGACAAAATATTATAAATACTTGATAATTAAATTATTAAACCTCTTAAAAATAAGAGGTTTATTTTTAATATATAATTAATATGAAATATTTATTAACATATAATTTATTTGAAAAAAAATCTGTACAAGTTCAAGAAACTACACCTCAACAATTAAAAAAACGTTGGGATAAAAAAAGAAACTCTATTAAAGAACTTCAGAAGAACATCCAAAGTTTAAGACATAGACTTAGTAGAGATATGGATTCTGATAATGAAAAGATACAGATTGTAGCTACAATAATTAGAATTATTGATTTAACTGGTGAAAGGGTAGGTAATGAGCAATCTAAATTAGATGGTCATTTCGGTATTACTAATTTAAGAAAGAAACACATAACAATAGATGGTAGTAAAATAACATTGAATTATGTTGGAAAATCCGGAATGAAGCATAATATAACAATAACTGATTCTAAAGTTGCGAATGTTCTCAAAAGATTAATGAAACAGAAATATAATGAGGTATTTGTAACATCAGATGGTTTGAGTATAAAAGCACCCCAAGTTAATAGGTATTTAGCTGACTTTAATATTACTGCTAAAGATTTGAGGGGATATAAAGTTAACAAACTTATGAGTGAAAGATTAAGGAATGTCAGTAAACCAAAAACAGAACAAGAAATAAAGAAAGTTTTTAATGAGATATTAAGAGAGGTAGCAGAAAAAATTGGACACACACCTGGAATTTGCAGAAAAAATTACTTGCTTCCGGAAATAGAAGAAGCTTTTTATGGTGGAAAAAAAGTTCAAAAAATATAATCTATAAAAAATAGTTGCAATTATAAATTAATTATTGTACCTTTGTATTGTAACATAAATTAATATATTATGAAGAAACAAACATACAAAGGAAAACTGAGTACCACTTTCAGGTGGATTATTCCAATGATGTTAGGAATAAGTATTAATAACATAGATGAAAAAGCTATTGTTTATGCTATTCATATTACTCCATTTATAGAGTTCGGAATAAATTTTAAGAAAAAATCTAAAAACGTGCAGTAATTTTAAAATAAAATGGTATTAAAAAATTAAAGGAGAATTTAAAGTTCTCCTTTTTTATTTTTATATATATTCAATATGAAAAATATTGATACATATAACGCTTTTATGAAACTCAATGAAGATATTATTGATAATATTAAAGTTAAAAAATATAATGATATAAATATAGGTGATAAATGCGTTGTCGTTGATACAATAGAAATTTCGGGTGGTCATGTCAGTAGTTTAAATCGTTACATTAATTCGGGGGGAACAGTTATGGGAACTTCAGATAATGGTATGGTTTATATAAAACATGATAATGGTGATTATTGGAATTTTAATAGAATATGTCTCGATTTTAAAGATGATACACCTTCTTTAAGACTAAGTGAACTTAGAAAAGGAATGAGAGTTGTTGTTGGAAAGGAATTTAACGAACACTTAGAAACTTTAATAGATTTTAATAGACACTCACATGAAGGAATGTTATTTAATTTATATGGTAAGGAAGGTATTATAACTGATATAATAAAAAAGAAAACAGTTTATGATGCTTATAGTAATGACCCAACATATACTTATATTTCTTCTGATTCTCCTTCTATAAACTTAAAATATGATACATATGTAGTTGTTAATTTTGGTGATTATGGTAAATTTACTTTACCATATATGATGTTATACGAAATTGCTCCATCTTATAAACCAAGAAAAATTGAAAGAACATTAGAAAAGATGAATAGTGCAGATGAAGCTAATGAAATTATGGTTAAGGTGGAAAATAGTGATGAATTAATAAAATTAAAAGAATTATTTATAAAACACAAATATAAAGTTGAATGGATAGGTGATTTAATTAATTGTAAATATCCTCTATATGTTTTTATTGATTTTAACACTAATACATTATCTTATATGGAAGATCATGCTATGAAAGAATATAATTATGATATAACAAGTAGTTATATCTTTGATAGAACCTATAATAAAATGTATACATTAAATGATTATAATATTATAAACTTGATGATGAATAAAAGGTATATCATTACACCATCATATAAACCAAGAAAAATTGAAAGAACATTAGAAAGTAGAAATAGTGCAAAAGAAGCGAATGAAATAATAATAAAAATAGAAAATAAAAAAGAATTAATTAAATTAAAAGAATTGCTTGAACTTTATAAATATGGTTGGTTAAATACCTTTGAACGTTTTCTTCAAGATGATAGAGATGATATTAATTTTCCTACATATGCTTTTATTAACTTTATAATAAAAGATGTACAATATGCATCAAAAGAAACTATGAAAGAGATTAATTATGATGTAACTAATAATAATATTTTAGATGGTGTTTATAGTAGAATTTATACTATGTACAATTATATTGATATAAAATCAGTATTAAATAATGGTATTATTATACCAGATTATAAACCAAAAAAATTTGAGAGAACATTAGAGAAAAAGAATAGTGAAAAAGATGCTAAAGAAATCATCGTAAGAATAGAAAATACGGAAGAATTATCAAGACTTAAAATATTAGCTATCAAATATGGTTATTGGTCTGAAACTTTTTCTAATATAACTAATCAAGAATATCCAGTATTTTTCTTTTTTAATTTTGAGTATAACACAATGTCATATATGTTAACTGATAGTATGTTAAAATATAATTATGATATTCCTGGAAATAAAGTATTTAATGGTGTATATAATAAGATATTTACCATACAAGATTATAATAGAATAGATTTAATGATGAAAAATAGTTCTATTATTATTAGACCCGATTATCAACCAAAGAGGTTTGAAAGAACATTAGAGAAATTAAAATCATATGATGAACATAAATATAATAGTGTTATAATTAAAACTAATAATTGGGATGATAATAAAAAAGCACAAATTGAATTAATTAAACAAGGTTATAGTTGGTGTCCACCAGAAAATAAAAGTAATGATATAGTCAATTATTGGAATGATGAAAAATATCCAGTATATATTTTTGTATCTCGAAATGGTAGATTAACATGGTCAAGTCAAATATATGTAGATGATATTATAAAAAAAGATGAATTTTCTAATAGAAGAATTAGTGAAACTATTTATAATTCAGAAGATGTTAAACAAATAGATTTAATATTTAAATCCGGATTTGTTAGACCAATTTATAAACCAAAATGGTTTGAAAGAACATTAGAATCAACTAATATTGGTTATGATACATTATGTGTAAGAGTCAATACTCGTGAAGAGATGAATTTACTATCTAATATGTTAAATGATATATCATTTGATCTTTTAGGAAATTATGATGATATGGAATTTCCAAATTGGGTTTATATAGATATGAAAAAAATCGGTATAAGATATTCTGCTGCAACAATATGGAGTCATAAATCAAAAGAAAAAGATGCAATGAATTATAATGAAAAACATAAAAATTTTATTCATCCTCATATTTTTACAATAAAAGAGTTAAATATAATAAAAGGATATATACTTTCAGAGGGTAAAATACCATCTTATAAACCAAGAAAAATAAATAGAGATAATATATAATGAATAATATTAAATCATATAATAATTTTTTACTGTTAAATGAAAATACTGCAAAACACACAGAATTTTCATATACTGAAATAGTGATTAAAGTCAATAATATTGATGAAGGAATAAAAATATTAACTATGTTAAAAAAAGTTTGGGAAAATGTGAATATTGATGATACATGGTCACAAAATGGATTTCCTATTTATTTCTTTATAAATCCAAATGATTCGTATCAAATTAATAAATGTTTTGTAATATTTTTAAATAATAAGACCGATGAATACATTAAAAAAATGATACAAGAAGCTGATTATTATCCAAATATTTTGACAATTAATAATATTGAGTTTTTAAAACGAATGTTAATTACTAATGAAATTGCACCATCGTATGCACCAAGAAAAATAACAAGAAATATTTAAAATAAATAAAAATATCATGAATATTTTAAAAACATTTAGTACCTTTGTACTCGAATCAATAAATGATAATAATATGTACGATAAACATATAATTTGGAATAAATCTTCTGATTTATGTGAAGCAAAAATCAAAGAAGTTGTAAACAGTACTGAGTTAACTGATTTACCTAAATGTTTAATAGACATTTTAGTAAATATATATGGTTTTTTAAACGAGAATGGTATAATACTTACAATGGATGTGAAAAGTAGAAAAGAACCTTTTTATAAATTTAAAGAGAAGAATTATCATGGTATTGAGGAAGCTTATTATTCAGCAACTAAAAAAGAAGTATTAGATAATCTTCTTCATTTTGTTCGTTATTATATAGGAGATGATGGTGAAGTATCTATTATTAATGATGAAATTGTTTTTCCTGATTACGACAGTAAAGAAAGTGGTTTTGATGAAAATATAACTCAAACTGGTGTTGCTATGTGGTTACTTGAACAGCTTGGTGATAAATACCCATGTGATATTGTCCGTATTAATAAAGAACAAAGGGTTATATTTAACAGCATTTCATCATATACAGAAGCAATTGATGTATTACAAAAATATATTATAGATGAAAACATTGATAAGAAATCTACAAGACTTGATATGGTCGGTATATTAGGTGAATATGGTATAAGAATTGCACCGAAAATTAATTGAAATGATAACAAAATACGATAATTGGTATGATATGTGATAAACTTTATTTACTCAGAAGCTATATTAACATATTAAAGAATTCTGATAAGGATTATCAGTTAGCTATATCATATCTTATGATTTTACATAACTTTCTTATTATAGAAAGAATGTTTTATGAAGATGTGAAACTCGCTAATAAAGAAATAAATAAATATCTTCAACTTGAAAAGCTTGATAGTGAAGAAGAAGTATATAATAAATTTCTTGAATTATATGATAATGAGAAAAGTATAATAAGAATAAATGTAGAGACACTTGATAATATTGAACCTATTGGTTTATATTTAAAAGCAAATTCAAAAGTTTATACAGAACTTTTAAAAAAATAATTATTTATTAGTGATAACCAATTATAATGAATTTATGAAAGAATCTATCAGAAGTTTAATGAAACCAAAATCGAGAGAGGAAATCGAAACAACCTTAATTCAATTGAAAGAAGGTGGTGAAGTACGTATTTTTGATGAAATTATTGGTAAAACACTGAAAGAGATTAAAGGTGAAAAAAATGATAATTATATATCATTCCTTTTTGAGGACGGTGATAGATATACTATGTGTGATAGTGAAGCGGGAACTGGAAACGATGTATCTGTAACAATTGAAGATATAGTTGGTGATTTAGATGATCTTATCGGAAGTCCATTAACCATAGCAGAAGAAATAACAAACAGAAGTGCAACTGGTAATGGATCATGGACATTTTATAAATTTGCAACAATAAAAGGTTATGTTGATATACGATGGTATGGTACATCCAATGGATACTATTCGGAAAATGCTAGTTTTTATAAAGAGGGTCATTGATGACCCTTTTCTTTTTGTATTTTCAATTACAAATATATACACTTATAAAATAATGAATAATAATGAAAATTATAAAGTCGTATAATAATTTTGTAAATGAAAGTATAAAAGATTTAATGAAACCTAAAACAGGTGAAGAAATCTTATCTAATATTAAAAACATTTCACAAGAAAAAAAGAATGAATATCTTGTTGATGCTGCGCATGATGGTGATTTAGGAATGGTCAAATATTTAATTAAGAGTGGTGCAGATATAAATTTCAAAAACAATTGCGATTTAACAATTTTAATGATTGCTTCATATACAGGACATTTAGAGATAGTTAAATATTTAATTGATAACGGTGCAAATATTAATATTAAAAATGAAAATGATCAAACTGCTTTTAGTCTTTCTTCTTTGGAAGTAAGAAATTATTTAGAAGAAATAGGAATAAATGAAAGTGTTAGAGATTTAATGAAAGGGAAATCAGATGAAGAAATATTATCTGCTGTTAAAGATAAAGTAAATGCAGAGTATTTATTTAAAGCTTTAAAAAATGAAGTAGATTATAGTTCAATTGAAAAAATTATAGGTTTTATGACTCAAGATATGTTTGATAATACATCATACGATATAAAAAAATCTTGTGTTCTCTTATCTTTATTTAATAACATTAAATTAGAGAATGATTATGTTACTAATATGATGATTGAATCAATGAAAATAACTGATAAAGATATAAAAAAAATCTCTAATATTAAAGATGAAATCAATGATTTAATATTGTATATACGTAATACTGCAAAACAAACCGATTCTTTTATTGGTTTTTCTAAAATTATAATATTTTTATATGATATAATATCTTTTAATATATCTGTTGTAGGAAAAAATGATTTAATTTATAGTATGGATACAGAAATAGATATAAAAGATTTATTACCAGTAAAATATACATATTTGGTTGTTGATCATACTGGATTAGAAATTGAAGAAATAGAAATAAACAATATTAAGGAATTTAAAAAACTTATTTATGATAAGTTAACTTCAGTAAAAATGATTAATGAAAGTGTTAGAGACTTAATGAAACCTAAATCTAAAGAAGAGATAATGAAAAATTTAAAAAATACAGAAATTACTGAAGAAAATTTCTCTCACATTATTGTTAATCTACTTAAATACAAAGAATATGATTTAATTAAAGAATTATTAGATAACGCAGAAGAAAGAGGTCAAGACTTTTCAGATTATTATGAAAATGATGCAAATTATATTGTGTTAATATCAATACTTATTCATCCGGATATCAAAACAAATCCTATCATAGGTTACTTATCTAAAAAATTGGGTTATAATATCAAAGTGGATGAAGATATTATGAAAATATCTAATGCAGTCAAATACCTTCAAAAATTACATGATGAAATGGTTATTAAAAATCCTGATTTTACTATTGATGAATTAATGATTCAATCAGATGATGATAATTTTGTAGATTATTATTTTAATGTTATTTCTCATGATTCAGATATTCCTGATTGTATGTTAGGATTAAAGTTTAACAATTCTGATCTTACTAGTACATATTTTAGCGAACTTTCTAATAGTAATGATACATCAAACTATTATATTAATTTTAATCAACTTATATATAATATACAAACAAAAACGGAATATAATGCATAAAAAATAACTTATAAAAAAATGAAAATTATTAGCAAATTTGAAGATTACATTAAAGAAAATCAGTTAACAATAGCAACTGATGAAGAAATTATATCTGAATTAAGAAATCTTTTGAAAGGAAGTAAATATGATAAGGGTGGTATAATTGAACAGAGAGCAGATCAATTAGTAAAAATACAAGCACCCTATATAAAACTTGTTAGAGATAAATTAAGTGCAGAAGAAATAGCAAGTAAGCTTATTACTTATGAAAAAAATTTAGAAAGATAATATGGGAATACTTTTTACGATGAAATAAATAAAATTATAATCAAATATAGTATACAAATAAGAGAACAGTTTGAAGAATGTGCATATGAATATATAGATAGAGCAAATAAAATAAAATCATATTTAAAATGAAAAAAATAAAAACATATAATTCATTTATAAATGAAGGAGTTAAAGATTTAATGAAACCTAAATCAAATGAGGAAATATTAGCAGAATTAGATAAATTATCACCATATAAAGCTTTAATGAAAGTCAATCAATATGATATGAAAGAAATTAAAGCAGAAGTTTTAAAAAGAGTGGAAGAGGTTAATAAACAATTATACATGGATATTAAAAGATTTAATAGAAATAACATAAATGAAATCATGAAGTTCATGAATGATTGGATAGAAGATAACGGTGGTGATTATCATATATTAAGATGTTTTAATAATATCTTAGAAAATTTATCATTTGATTATGATGATGATATGAATGAAAAATATAAGATAAATAATAAATTTAGATTATATGAAGATGATGATGAAGAGTATGAAGAAGAAGAAGATTATGAAGATGATAGTGTCTATCATATATCAAATAAAATAAGTGATAAAACTATTGAGAATTTCAAACAATTATTGGTTAGTTATACAATAGATGTTCTTTCAAATTCAAAAAGTGAGGAAGAAGAATTTGAGGAAGAAGAAGAATTTGAAGATGAAGGATAAAAAATAATAAAAAGAATGAAAATTATAAAGTCATATAATACATTTGTTTATGAATCAATTAGAAATTTGATGAAAGGAAAATCCAAGGAAGAAATTATGGATGCACCTGGTCGTAATGATGCAATTTTTAAAAGATCGAAAAAGTCAATAGGTGGAACATTTTTATGTGGACATGTAGATGTATCATATGATGATTTAGTAAGTTTATTTGGTGAACCAGAAATATGTGCTTTTGGTGGTGATCCGATTTTTGATGATGAGGATAAAATTGTCGATTACATTGAATGGGATTTAGTTAATGATCTTGGGCGTGTTGCTTCCGTATATGCACTTGATTTATACGAATATAATTTTACAAAAAATAATATTAGTGAAATTAATTATAAATTTCATATTGGTGCTAATGATAAAAGTATAGCAGATGATCTTATAAAATTTATTAATCTTAATATATGATAATAAAGTTTCAACAATATAACGAATCAGTCAGGGATTTAATGAAAGGTAAATCTGATGAAGAAATATCTAAAGAAATAGGTGATTTAAATCCTAATGATTTATTAAAAAAATCATTAGATAATAATTATTTAAATGGTATTAAACTTGCACTTGAAAAGGGTGCTGATCCATCATATAATAATAATTATGCAATTAAAAATGCTTCAATATATGGACATATAGATATAGTTAAAATATTATTACAAGACTCAAGAGTTGATCCATCAGCAGATAATAATTATGCAATTAGATATGCTTCAAAATATGAATACATAGATATAGTTAAAATATTATTACAAGACTCAAGAGTTGATCCATCAGATAATCATAATTATGCAATTAGATATGCTTCAGATAATGGATATTTTGAAATAGTTAAATTACTTTTGCAAGATAAAAGAGTTGATCCATCAGATGATGATAATTTTGCAATTAAAAGTGCATCATATAATGAACATTTAGAAGTAGTTAAGTTACTTTTAAAAGATGAAAGAGTTAGAGAAAAATTAACTGATGAAGAAATTGATTTTTATAAAAATAAAAGAAACAAATTAAACGAATCAATCAGAGATTTAATGAAACCAAAATCAGATGAAGAAATTATATCTTCTTTAAAAAAATTACCACAAAAAGAAAATAATAATAATTTATTAAATGTTTCTTCAAGAGGAAATAATAGTAAATTGATAGAACTATTAATAAAATCGGGTGTAAATGTTAATATTAAGTGTAAAGATGGTCTTACACCATTAATGTATGCTGTAATAGGAAATAATATTGAAAATGTTAAGATGTTATTAAAATGTGGTGCTGATGTTAATATCAAAAATAATCATGGTCATACACCATTAATATATGCAGCATATTATAATAATATAGAAATAGCAGAAATATTAATTAAAAATGGTACAAACATTAATGATAAGAGCGAAGATGATCGTACTGCATTATCATCTGCAATAGGAAGAGGATATATAGAATTAACTGATTTACTCAAAAGGTACGGAGCAACAGAATTAAACGAAAGTGTAAGAGATTTAATGAAACCTAAGTCTAATGAAGATATATATGATGTTGTTAAAAATAAGGATTATCCATCAGAATTATTTAAAGAATTATTACTCAAAGCATTAAAAGAATATGATGTAACATATTTAAAACAACTTTCACCTGCTGTATATCAATTTAAATTTAACACCAATGATATAAATTGTGTAGTAACTGTAATAGATAAAAAGATTACAATCAATATCAAACAAAATGGAAAACAACACATTTATTCATTATCTAATATCGAAAGTTTTAATATAATTATTGATCGTTATAGCGGTAAAGAAAATTAATAATATAAATGACTCTATTACAGTAAATTATTTTAATTTTTTATTAAACTTTTTAAAAGTTTGATTATATATGTTCATAATAAACATTATTAATTTAATATTTAAACTTTAAAAAAATGAAACAAAAAGAAAAAGATGCTATTAGAAAAGCGATTATTAATGAAATAGCTAATGAAGTGATAAATGAAATTGCAAAACATATGAATGGTGGATTTGCAAAAGGTGTACATAATAAAGTACATAAGAACTATATTGAAGAAGGATATTTTTATGAAAAACAATTTTCTAATTACTTTAGAAAATATGAAGAAATTTCCAACGTAAAACTGTTATTTAAAGATCATGTAGGTGTAATTTATTTTGATCAAGTAAAAACAGAAATTAATAACTGTCATGATGATGGTAATACATATTATATTTCACCAGTAAGAGTACCATTCTATATAGATGGAAAAACACATTATCACAATGTAGATGCAATGATTATAGAAAATAATACAATTAAAGTAGTTGAATTAAAGAAAAATGTAACAAATTTGGATTCAACAAATGTAAAAGGTAAATGTAATTATTTAAATGATATCCAAAATATAATTGGTTCTGAATGGAAAGTTGAAAAGATTTTAGTTAGTATTGAAAGTGTTTCACATGATAAACTAATGAAAAAATGTAAACTTACAGAAGATTATAAAAATGCATCTGATTTTGAACTATTGACAGGTAAAGAATATCAGATAAAATATAATATTGATTCTGAACTTTTTAAAACATTAAATAAAAAAGATACTCTTACCGAAGATATGCAAGCAATGTATTTCGAAGTGATAAAAACAGTATCAGAAAAATACGCATAAAATTAATACAAAAGATTTTATTTCTTAATAAAAAAGCGAATATTAAAAATATTCGCTTTTTTTGTTTTAGTAATTTGTTATTATCAAATGTTCTGAGGTATTATCAAACCTATTCTTTATATTGGTTGAATACTTAACTGG
>Ga0172381_10003974_pt1 | contig 15458 bp, 24 predicted proteins | sample Leawel6488metaG_FD_119754 | JGI IMG/M metagenome (GOLD analysis project Ga0172381, IMG submission 119754) | Leachate microbial communities from a municipal landfill in Southern Ontario, Canada - Leachate well 64-88 metaG | ecosystem: Engineered > Solid waste > Landfill > Unclassified | place...
CGGGCAACATCAGTGCACCGTCCTGATGCTGTGCGGGCCTGCGCGAATCTCTGCAAGCCGGTCGAGGACCTGCTGCCGAACCTCTGCCGGGGCGGTCGGGCTGTCAGCGTTGATGACCTTCCCGCACGCGCCCTTGCCGCCGTGGTTCTCCGGCTGGCACATGCAGGCGATCTTCCCCTGCTGACAGCAGGCTTTGTACCCGAGTCGCTGTACTGATGCCTGGAACGTCCGGGAGGCCTCGGCGACGGCCTCTTCGGTGATGGCGGGGCGGGGGGTCATGCGTGCCCCCGCTCATATTCGTTCGCACGGAAGAGGGCCGACTCGCACTGCCCGATGCTCTTACCGCAGGCAGGGTATGTTTTCTCGCACGTCTGGCACAACCACGGCAACGCGGCCGGGGCGGGCGAAACGCTTTTGTCCTCTGGCTTCGATACACTGTTAACGGCAGGTTGTGTTCCCTTTGCTTCCAGGCGCGGGATACCACTGCCACTCTCACTTTTTGCTGCTGTTGCTTCCATTGCTTCCACCTTTTGCTTGTTCATCGACGATTACTGCGATCTGCTTTGACGCAATCAGGGCGTCCACGGTTGCGGCGCGATCCGGGAACTCCTGCGCAAACTCCTGCACGGCGTCCCGGTGGAATGTTCCGAGGGCTTCGGTCATGCCGGCACCGGGATTTTATTCACATGGCAATACTCAAGCACCTTCAGACCTTTCTTGAACAGATCGGCTTCGGTGTCGGCAACACCTTCCTCCTTGAGGCGGTTAAGGCGTGCCTGGACTTTTTCATCAATTCGAATGTTTTTTTGCATACGGGTCATTAGTCCTCCGCCATTTCTGGTATAATATGTCTATACAATCACTAACATATATAGTTTGTGTATTCGTTCGCTATCTCGGAGATATCTGAAAATATAGGCAGGGTATTTTCAGGCCATATATCGGTCTGTTTGCTGCCGGAACTGATATACAGGGTCTTTTACTGGTTTCTTGTGCGATTCGGGAACATAAGGCTATTGGCGGGCTTGCACGGGGAGCGGGTTGTAAAAAAGGATTATGCCGGCCAGTTGTCAACCACGATCTGCCAGCCATAGCAGCCACGGGTTGCAAGGGTGTATTCCCCGGGTCCGGGAATATGGATTATCTTATTGGGGACTGACCTCCCCTGACTATTTGAGGCCAAGGTCGCGTCGTAGTCCGGGCCGGACAGGGTGACAGCGCCCCCGCCATTGCACTCTTTTTCCTTCCCGCCCATTATGGTTATAACTCTAACAGACCCGGCCCCTATGGTCGTGAATCGTTTCATCTCGTTTGCCCCCAAGCTGATTGTCACCTTCTTCGCAAGTGCCGGACCTTTCGGGGCTGCGGTTGTTACCTTTGTTGTTACTGCCGTCGTCGCCTTCGTTGGCGGGGAAGTGGTGACCGGTGTTGGCGTCAGGGTCGGGGGCTGGATGGCAGGCTGCTCTGTGGTCGGGATCGCTATGGGGGCGGGAGTGTCCTCTATAACGCCCAGCTCGGCGTTCGTGCATCCACTCATCAGGACCGCCGCGATACAGACCAGGGCAAGGGGAATCCCCCATGAATTTTGCATATTAACGATATAATTCATTATGGGGGGATAAAGGTTACTTAAACCCGGGGGTGGTCCGGCATCACCAGCATCGACCACCCACCCATAGAATATCCCGGATCTATGGTGGTCCAGGTTAACCCGCCATCTATAGACCTACCAAACGGATGTGGTGCATATCCGGACCCGGCAACATAAAACAGGATTACCCTCCTACCAATATCGCCCCAAGCGCATGTGATGGGATATATCGACGCTGGTATAAACTCGGTGGTTATTTTCGTCCATGAAGTGCCGGAATTTGTTGATCTATACACATCATGGAATCCGGTGGTTGCTGGATCCTGTCCTATTTTTAATACCACGCCCGCCGAGGGAGAGAACATACTACCGTTATACTCAACCGGCTGGAACGGCGCATCCCCAATTTGTGCCCACGTGGCCCCCCCGTCTGTCGATCTCCATAATGGGGTTACATTGCTCTCGTACATAGAGAGTAGAACAACGCCCCCTCCGACATCACAAAAAGATCCTAACGTACCATTTCCCGGATCGTTACTGATACTAAGAACTGGTGCCCAAGTAACTCCATCGTTGAGACTCAATATAACTTCTGCCCCGTATGCAGAGGAATCAGTACAATAAGCTACTATTAAATGATGATCTGCGGTATAAATCACAGTTCCGGGCCAGTTTCCGTAAGACGTATATGGAGAATCTCCAACTGTAGTATATGCCCCAGTTGCGGTATTTATTTTGATTATATCTATGTAATGTGAGGGCAAGTTGGAAACTGTGAGCATAAGATTCCCATCACTGAGAAGTATTAATCCATTAAATGTTGCCGGATACGAATATCCCCCTAACGATACCCACAAAGACCATGTAATCCCGTAATCTATAGTTTTCCAGATCTCTGCCGGTGAAGAGTGGGCTGAATACGCTACACCCGCACCCACATAGACAAATGCGACAGATTCAGGCAACGTCGTGGATTGATAGGCCCACGTAGCTCCGCCGTCTATTGACCTATAAGTATCCCCGCTGGCGTTCCGAACACCAACCATCGCCAAAAAGACCTTACCATTAGAACATACTGCCAACTGTTTCCCTCTCGAATCCGGGACATCAATGACCGTATCCAAGACCAATGGTTCGGATATCGGAACGGCCACGGCCCTGCCGCCGGAAATGGGGATATTAACCGCCCGATCTCCGACTGCCGGACCTGATACCGGTATTGCCACTCGTTTCCCTTTTGCGTTGGTGAAAAGAAGAGCCCTATCCCGCGCTACGAATACCATTATGACCCATCCACTGCCGGTTTTGTGATTCCCCGGTCGGTGATGAGGGTGACGGTGCCATCGGTGTTCACCCGGGTAATTGTCGCCAGTTCCGGTTTCGGCAACTTCGATTCAGCATCGCGGATCATCTCCTGAATGTTATTCACGGAGTCGTAAAACGTCCGGGAGAGGTTCAGGTACGCGTTGAACTGGGCTAAGCTGACGAGAGTACAGTTTACCCGTGTCACCGTCGGGGAGTCCTTGGTGTACGAGATGTCAATAATCCGGTAATCCCCGTCCGGGATATCGGCATCATACCCCGAGAACGTCAGGATCTGGAGATATTCGAAATCAACCCGCTTCAGGAACACCGCGTACCACGTCTGGATCTGCAGGGTTTTATACGCGAAAAGATCGGCGCATCGCTGATCGCATTCGGCTTGTGATCCTCCCTGCTCAAAAATCTCCTGGAATACCAGTTCCGGCTCCCCGTCAGTAGTGACGGCAGTGGTTTGCTGAGTGGCATAATACCAGCGCCATTTTGTTAACGTGCCATCGTATCCGTAACATTTGACCTTAACAGTATTGCACTGCTCAAGCCCATCGTATACCCTCCGCACGGGCGGGATCAGGTACGGGTCAGGCTTGGTGATGGTGACCGGTGCCGGGAGGTCCAGCCCAATAACGGGATCGTCGATGTTGGTCTCGCTGATGAAGTACGCAAGCGGTTCGGTAAATCCGACCGCTGGTGTTTTCACAAGGAAGATGAATTTCAGGATCTTGCACCAGCGTTCGATCGCCTGAATCTTCGTGGTCATCTCCTCGAATACTTCATCAGCATCAATAACCGTGAGACCCGGTCCCCATATCGTGCTTGTGGCTTCGAGCCTGTAAGGTTTAATACCACTGACAAACTCCCAGTTAGTAGCCGTGGCTCCGAGATCTCCCAGAAGCATCTCAACGTGATCATCCGGATATTTCAGAGTTATAATACCCGTGACATCGGTTGTATGGCCGTCGGCAATGGCGTAAACTGTGGACCCGACTACCAGGTTCTCCCCATCCTGGAAATAATACATACCGTCTTCCGGGTCCGGATATTCGGTTCCCCCCGTCATGGAATCCAGGATAAGCCGGCCGTGGTACACTTCTATGATCCGTCCTGAATCTTCGGATGTCTCACCATGTACCCACATCCCGGGCTGGAAATAAAGGTATTGCAGCCCGATATGCTGCTCGTATTTCTTCGCCGCTGCCTGATGTGCGAGAGAGGGCAGGACCAGCTCAGCATCATTGAGATACTGCATCGTGAGATTCTGGCTGTAATCCATCGCCGTCAATACCTCTGTGTTTGATGCCGGGCTGATCGATGCCTCCCCGCTCGGAGCCTTTCCGAAGAATACCCGATGTGGAACGCCAAGATGATCGTAAAGGTCTATGAAGATGTGCCGGTTGAACGTCGTCGCATTGTTGGTCTTGTCGTTCTCGTCATATGAGAATGTGGCCCTGTTCATCTTGTCGTTCAGACCCCTGCCCGCAGATACCGCTGTCAGCAGGCCGGTCTCCGGGTATATGATGGTCGTGGGTGCGAGAGCGTGGCACAGGACCGTGGCGTCCGGGTTGACGATCGTCCGGTCCATGGTCGGGGTGATGGCATGGCAGGTTACGGTTGCGTCCGGGTTGACGATCGAGTAGTTCGCCTCGTAGCTGAACGGCTGAGGCCATGCAGGGTTGATCTGCCGGTCCAGCAGTTCGAGGGTTGGTTCCGGATCCGCATATTCTCTTAATAGGTATCCCGCTGTGATGCCGGTGTCCCATGTGCCCCCGTGCGCCGTGCTACCGTTAAGGACGGACGCGCCGTTGAACATGTGGGATTCGAGGGCGTTAATGGCGAATCCATATGATTTTGATGTTGTTGAATAACGATATCCCACATAACCTGAAGAAAATGTAGTTGTCGATTTTAACAGCCCTACCACATATCTCCAATTGCTATCGTATACCGTGAAATTAATTATTCCCCCCGCAGCATCCCATATTATAAACCCATTGTATATTTCATTCGCAGAGAATGAGAAAGGTGCGCTGACCGCTCCTACAGACGCCCCATTGACATAAGTATAAATGTATATATTTCCTGTCGAAGATATTGCACACATATACCCATTGTTTATTGCTGTTCCACTTCCTACTCCGTCCCAACCAAACACAAAAAAGGGCGATCCAGTCCCGGTCGATTTAAATGCATACGTCCCGGATCCAAACTGTATTGTATTAAACCTGACAACGCCGGTAGTACTGGATTTCAGACAACCGTTGTTTGTGTCAATTGTCCAAGTAGCTGAAACGTCGGTTTTCTCCGCTGATACGTCCCATCCGAAATCGGTAATATATCTTGTTGTTGATACGATAACCGCGCCATTCCAGTACTCCCCGATCTGTGCCCCAAAGGGCATCGGCTTATTATATATCCTGTTGCCATTGACAACAATATTATCAAATGTTCCAACATCTCCATCTGCGAGCGTATCGTTTCTGAAAATCACATACCCGTTAGGATATGTGGTATCGTTGGCAGTCATTGACGGTGAAGCCTCATTATCGAAATACCCGGAAAGATCTCCCGTTGTTGAATTATATGTAAATTTTAAATGGTATGTTTGATCGTTAACTATTGTCGGGGTTATGGTTGAACTTATACCTGTAACGGCTGTATTAACCACGCGATAGATTGCGGCCGAATTGTGTCGCAATGCTATTTTATAACCGTTTTTAGGAATGTTCCCAGAGGTATACGTCCCATCGTATGATATGTATAATTCGCAGTACGATGTTGTTGCGGGAAGTGTAAAGTCTGTTTCTATGCTTACAGTGTCGAATTTATGTTTAAGCACTAAGCAGCCAGTATCCCCGGCGGCGGCTCCGGTTATATTGAGTTTTCCCCCAGCTATAACAGCAGTGACTCCGGTTGCTAAAAGCGTATCATAAATAGAGATGGAATCTAAAGAGAACTCATCCCGGAAATAGAACCCCGTTTCCGTCGCCGGCACGTTGCTCACTCCAACCAGTAGCTCCGTCCGGCCCGTGAAATCATCGAACCGCACCGACAGATTCCCCGCGCCGGCTGTCGTGACCGTGGCCATGAACCCGACTTTCCCGAACGCGAATGAGGAGTGGAACGCATCTGAGATATCCGGCGAGGTAGGATAAGTGCCGGCATCGTCTCGGAGATACGCCCACATCTGCCCGTACTCGCCGGAATAATGCAGCTTGATCCATGTCTTGTTGCCACGGGCATAGGTTGCCGATACATCCTTGGTGCTGCCTAACTGTGTTGCAGTGCCCGCAACGACCTTGTATATTTTCAGGAGTTCAGCACCGGCCGCGTCGTCCTCCACCACGATCTTGTAATGGTTGAGAATGTCCTGATAACAGAACACCGCCCCGCAGACATCCGCGCCCCCTCCGCCGTCGTTGTTATTGTCAAACGAGAACTCGATCTCACCTGAAGAATGATTGTACGCTTTCCTGACTGCATAGATTCCCCGGTCGTCATCACTGGAAAGCGTCATATACCCGCCGGATACCACGACATCGCCTGCTGAGCTGGCCCATGTGCTCAGGTTGGTGGATGAGAGTTGCATATACCGTGCTTCGGTGTCGCTGCTGAAATCGTCGGAATCGCTGACGGACGGGACATAATTCATTTCGTCGACAGTGCAGGCGGTATCCGTACAGGATATCCCGATGCTTGGAGAGACCGGAGGATCCCCTGCGCCAGATCCCATGAAAGAACCGCCCCAAAGCAATTCGTAATTTGTACCATCGTATGATATCGATATATCGACATACACGTTGTCTGGCAGTGCGACGATATTAGCATAGAGACACGCGATCCCGTTATACCACACGTTTATATCCACACCGTCAACCGGGTCACGCTCGATCTGGATGTATGAATTTACCCCGAAATAACACCGTATTTCCTGAGAGTCGTATGTTGAACTATCCGTCATGTACTTAAACGTAAAATCCCATTTCCCGCTCGTTTCTAACCCCGGGAGTGATCGGATAATTCCCTCACCGTCGGCTAATACCAATTCGCTTGATGTAATGGTCGGGGCTCCTGTTACGGTATATGCCGCAAGATCATCGACATCAAACTTCTCGAAAAACGGTTTCCGTTCAATCCCGTTATTCTCAACGTCTGAATTGATACCGGAGCCGGCGAACTGGTTGGTTACAGGGAACACCGTCGCAAAGGAACTTTCAGAAGTTGCCGATCCGTTGCCGTAATAGAGATAAATGTGGTACTCGAGAGCCGGGGCAACCTTGATCCAGACGGTTGCCGTTACGCCATCGGTTTTGCTGTCGATGTAATACGGGCATGTGGCCCCCATCTCATCAGTAAACCGGATATCCGAGAAATCCGCGTTCATCCCGTATTTAAAAAGGATGACCTCTTTGTGCTGGTATCCTGTCGCTGATGCCGGGCTGGTGATGCGATGTCGGTAACGATATCGCCATTGCGGGTACGGGCCGGACTGGATGTTGAGCCATCGTTCGGGAGCGGTCATGGCAGGCCCGGGTTATCCTCTCAGGGGATGAGCATACACATAGATTTGAGTTGCGGACTGTCCGGTATCTTTGTTCGTGACCTGCACTTTGAGATATCGGCCTGCCGGGATAACAGGAACCGTTTTACTCACAACCGTACCAGCTACGAACGGAAGATCCCACTCATCGCAGGGATTGAGGTTGTATGATGAATCGTCACGGGATGCAAATACTTTAACGGTAACTCCGCTGGTGGCAGATGCGTGATAGTTCGCGCTGGCATCAATACCAAGCATCAGTACATCCGAAGTATCCAGGGTCGTACAGTCTGATAGCGTTGTACTACCAGACGCCGCTGCCGTCTTGTTGCTTAATATCGTAGCTACTGTCTTTCCAAGTGCCATTTTTTACACCGCCGCAAATACTACTTTCTGCGTGATCGCACAAGTCTCAAGGTTTGCCACATTCCGGACCGATGCATACTTGTGAACGATCCCGATAGTGGCACTGGATGCTGATGCGCTGTCAGCAATCCCAACGCCATAGATCGATAGGTCACCAGTGAAGGTAAACAGTTTATAAAACGTCGCCTTGTAATCAGCCTCATACGCCCGCGTGGCTGCAGCCCGCCCGCCCCCGTTGGTCGTGATCTCTGTGGTAAGAGCGGTCGTTCCCGCCGCTTCGACCGTTACGCCTCCATCCAATGCCATCCATCCGAAATACCCCGCCGTTGATTGCATGACGTACACAGGGATTTTTGTCAGTCCATAGTTTGTTGCAAGTGCCATAGTTCTCAACCCTCAAATTTTGTAAAGATCGTTTCCGTACTCTTGATCGGTCGCCGGTAACAGGTTCCGCAGATATCCTCAGATCGAAACTCCGGACACCCCATCGAGCAGTTAAGCGGAGGCCGGCCACGGATCACGGTTGTCGTTTCAACCCCGGCTATCCGGAGCCCTGCAGGCGGGTTTACGGTCATGATGTGGTTTTCCTCACGAATGATACTACGAGATCCCAGACCACGTTTGACGGTGCCGCCACTTCGCTTAGTGTCGGACCCTCCGATATCACGCAATTGGTGTATGTGGTCCCGTTCAGCACGAGACTGCCCATAGCACCCCCGAGATATTGGACGTTAGTTGTTCCTGCCAGCACTACCGTCGCTGTCGCGTATCCGGCCTTCGCTACAATGTTCGTGTAATCAGTCCAGGATGTGATCCGACAAAGGAGCGTTACCGATAGGTTACCGTAAACATCCGTTTTGAAATCCCGCACTTCCCGGACGTGCAGGGTTACGGAATCGAAAGTATCCGCCATTATGCCACCTTCCTAATTCCCTTAGCCATCAGATCCGCGGCGGAGATCCCGCTGGTATTCCCGATGATACCCGGGACGGTGACCGGTGCCTGATTGCCGTTAATATAAAGGACCAGGTCTCCCCCGGCTTTCCCTACAGCTGCAGCAGCTTCTCCGGCTTTCCCTTGTGCTGATGCAACACTCTCTTTCTGCTTGGCGGTCGACTTATCCCAGTTCCGGGTCAGGCTGCGGATCTGGGACATATCCCGACCGGCATACTCCACATCGCCATAATAATCCCGGTTGAGATCTGCCAGTTCTTTCGTTTCAGTCGCAACGTCTTTGAGAGCGTCCTTATACGTTTTCATTGCTTTGGTAAGATTCTCGATCTTATCCACTGCGTTATCAGATTTCCCTGCGGATTCCCCCCCGAAAAGAGCGTAGGCCCAACTGTTATCTGACATTGCGGAAGTTGACGACGATGACGCAGGAGTTACCGATCCTCCCCGACCTCCGGCACCACTGGAAGAAGATCCTGGTTTTGACCCGTCACGGTATCCGAAGATCTCATAATATTTCTGGTATATCGGACTTCCCGTTTGCATCGATTTTTGGGATTCATTATATTTGTTGTTGATATCGTCAAGGAACGCCAACGCTTTGCCGGAATAGATGGTGACATTCGTTGAGAGTTTCTGCCATTCGACATTCGCCTCTTTAAGGTTCTGCAGTTCTTTATCGGAGAAGATCGGCGCTTCTTTAATCTCATCGGCTTTCTCAACGTAAGTCTCGATGAATGGGATCATATCTTTCCACGATTTCCCATACAGTTCTGAGGCTACAGAGGCGCGTTCGGTCTCGTCTTTAACATTGTAAATCGCCCGGGCCACTTCGTCGAATACCTGTTCGCGGGATTTACCGGCCGGATTCACTCCTAACCGATCAAACGCTTTATGGGCGGCCGATGAACTATCCGAGAATCCACTGATCGATAAAGTAAGTTTCGTTGCGGCGATCGATGTCGTCCCAAAGTCCTGACCGGCCAGAATTGAGGCATATTGAAGTTTTTGGATCTTCTCAGTACTGAGCCCCGTTACCAGTGCCAGATCGGTGATCGTATCGGCCATTGCCCCGTACTTCTCAGTCGCTTGGATGACCTCTCGTCCAAGTAATAACAATGGAGCTATGGTGGCCGTAATCGCCGCTCCCCATTTCAGCATATCCCGGGAACTCTCGTTCGTCTGGTCACGCCACTGGACAAGCCCGATCTTGGCCTTATCCATCCCGGACACAAACCCATCGGTATTGAGTTTCAGCCACGCAGTGATTGATCCGGCATCAGCCATGTTTTCGCGCCTCCCGTTCCTGCACAGCCGCAAACAGTTTGATCAGGAAATCGCGTTGTTTTGGATCCTGTGCAATATCACGTTTCTTTTCAGGTTCCGGCGGGAGTGTCAGGTAATCCGCCGTTTTGATATCTTCTACACCGTGGACTACAAGGTTATTGGCAATCGATTTCGCGTTGAGAAAATCAAAGAATTTAAGCTGGTGCATAACCTCTTTACTCCGTGTCGTTATCGCCTCAATGATTTCCGCTGGTGTCATGGTCCATGTGTCTTTTTCAGAGATTCCTAACCCGATGGCCCGGGGGATGATCGTAGCCATCAGGTCAGCAAGTTTTTTGGGATATCCTCTTTGACAGGTTCGGTGTTGACGATAGTTTCAGGTTCCCGGCGTTTGAACAGACCGGACTCAACGAACCCATCAACAATCGCCCGGATCATCTCGTCATCCGTGTTACCCTGTAGGTACTCCATGATGGCATCACCGGCTTGATCTTTCCCGGTATCGTTTAGCGGAAACACGTGGACAAGTTCGCCTTTCTCGTCTTCCATCCTCAGGCCACGCCAGATATAGACTTCTGATGAGGTCAGGGATCCGAGAATCCCCTGCCGGGTAAAATAGGGGTAGCCTATCCCGAGCGCACTCTCCATGGCTTTGATATCGGCCCGGTCGTACCGGATGCAGGTACCCTTTCCCAGATTAAACGGAACAGATCGGTCGGTCATTCAGACAGGCCTCACGTGGTCCAGTAGGGGCCGGGATATGCAGTCGATCCGGTTGGCTGGAACGTCAGAGCCAGTGTGATCTGGCTTTTCAGGTTCGGGACGACATCCCACGAACTCACGAATCCACGGAATATATACGTCGATGCCTCGTTGTTCGGCAGTGTAATCGTGTAGGTATCCTCCGTTCCTGCCAGACAATCAGCAATACAGGCGATCTGGCCGCTGGTATCGTTGCCTGACAGATCGCAGGTGAGTGTTACCGGCTTGCCTTTCCTGAGGCCCGCCATGTATGCGTAGAAGTTCCCGCTGATATCGTGGGTGGTCTTATCCAGTACATCGCTTGAATTACCGAATCCCCCGAATGTGGTGATCAGGCCAATCACATTACTTGCGCTGTCCTTCAGCGTCGTTCCTTTTCCAAGTTCTCCCATTTCTGTTACCTCTTCCGTTTAACTGAGAAATTCCAGGTATACTCCTGTCTCCCGTTCTCGTCTTTCCCCATAGGGATCGCGCCGGAGTTAATGGCGAAGATCCCGAGGTAAAACGTGCTGCCGATGGTCGTGTTGCTGATACCATCGAGGTAGTTGTAGATCTGTTCGACTTTCGTACGAGCGGTGCCGGCTGAAGTGTTCCGGACCCGGACCTGCACCGAGGGGTTATCGTTCCCTGAGCTGTCGTGGGTTCGCTCCGGGGGGCTGCCAGCATAGACCGATACCGCAATGCAGTTATCCGGGGTGGCCGGCATCGTGTTCACAAAGATGGAAGTACCAACCGTGCCAAACCCGCCCGTTGCCAGATACGCTGCAATGTCCGATTCTGCCGTCATACCAGATACTCCCGCAGGGTTGATGCAATATCTTCCGCGATCGTGGGTGCGATCCGCATCAACGGATCTTCGAGATACTTTGCCTTCGCCCCCGGCTTCGGATGGTGCATGGTCATATCCTCATGCTGGCGTTCAGCATACGGGGTATTGTACCCGATCTCGAACCCGTCACCTTCCGGGAGCGGTTCGACCGTCCCAGTCTGGAGAAGGTGCGTGGTATCCCACGGGACCTCTTTTTTTGACTCCGACAGGATGAACTCCGCGTTCTGACCGAGCCGTTCCATCGCCTTTTGCGGGACGGAATAGATCAGTTGAGAGAGGTTCCGGAGCACTTCATCCTCTCCCGTAATGACGAACCCCATAACCGATTCAGAAGTTGGTGCCTCTCCCCGGGATCCTGCTGATGTGGCACCGATCCAGCTCAGATAATTCTCTACCGATCCCGGGGAACTGAAGTAAGTGGCGTTCGGTCCGAGGCCCCACGGTGTATCTTCAGAATAGGTGACGGCTCCCGCCCAACGTTCACTCGATCCAGTCACGTGCTGACCTCCCAATGATCATTCACACCAGACTGATCGCGGGCGTCCTCAATGGAGAGGATAATTGGCTGTTTACTCCCCATGTTGACCGGGAGGGTGATCCGATCCCGCCCGAACTCATCGAGCGAAACATTACCGTCAAGGATAATGAGGGTACTACTCACCGCCTCCTGCCCCTGCAGCGTTGTCACCTTCTTGATCCGGCGCTCGATCCGGGCCGGATATGATACCCCGGTGTTGTAAGAGGGATCTCCGTTCAGATCGACCGGGGCCGCTGCGTAAATTGATTCAAAGGTGATCGTCTGATTCAGTGAGGGGGTGAGGTGGCCCATTAGGACACCTTCGGCCAAAAAGCAATCAGAATCCCAACAAGTACCCCGAAGGTACTGATTCCACCTGCAATGATCGCGGCCGTGCGGTTTGTTGAACGCTCTGCCCCGATCTGTGTATCTCGATAAGATTCGAGGGAATCAATACGGGTGTTATGCTTATCCAGCCGGTCCATGAACTGCGTGATCTGTCCTGATAACATCCGGACTTCTGAACGGGTCTCAATGACAATATCCCTGAGCTCTTCATGCCCGGCACACTGTGCCTGGAATCGGAGTGTTGGTCTGTCGTCGCCCATCATTCGCTCCTGGTCTCGCTATCGAGGTCATACGGTGTGCTCTGGTCAAGTGAGAGGCCGTTCATGTTCTTGTCGTCGCGGGTGATCCCATCGGTATAGGTTGAGCTGGTGAGGTCAACTGGTGCATTCTGGATACCGTTCAGGAACCCATGATACATATCAAGCCATGCGGTTAATCCGGCATTGCTTCCGCGCGAATACCCATACCTGCCGATCCCGCTCTCAGAGATTTTACCGCCCAATCCCTGCCGGAGCTGGATCAGGTGCGCCACATAATACGCCTGTGCGGTGTTGCTCTGTTCTGATGATAGAAGACCTGAGGGATCATCGAGTGCGATCTGTGCCGCTGCCTGAGCTGCAAGAATGACCCAGATATCATACGTGATCGTCCCGGTGGAACTGATCGTGTATGTGGTATTTGCCAGAAGGTTGCCGGATACGTCGGTCATGGCAACCCCGTCCACTGCTTCGGGAGTTGTGCCCGGCGTTCCGGATCCATGTCTGAAAAGGTGCCGTTGTAATCGTGACCGTCAATCCCGCCGAACCTGGCAAGGTTGTAGGCTTCAGGCTCGGTGACACTGGTGAGAAGTTCTTCGTTCTCGATGATCTTGTGAGCAACCTTCACAGCTGCCTGCAGGATACGCGGGCGATAGAAGATGTCCTCTTTCAGACCAATGAACTTGAAAATGTCCCAGATCATGAACGCGATTTTCTGTTTACGTTCACGGTCGTTATCGGCGATAACTTCCCGGACGGTGTCCTTGATGATCTTGTCAAGGCACATCACGCGGGGATCCGTGCAGGTATAGGCATCCTTGTCATACCGTGGGATCTCCTTGTCATGGATACGGTGGATAGCCGCCACAACCCCGCCTTTGATGGTGTTCTGGAAGAACTTACCGAGGCTGGACGTGTAGCAGTTCCACAGGAACCCCGTGCGGGCATCGTTCCCGACAGCATCGGGTTTCGGCTGGTTTGCCATATCCCACGGTACAACGGAGCCGTCAGGCATCCGGATGTTGCGGATCTGGGGTGCCCGGGCCTCTGCCATGATCAACCACCGCGATATTTACAGGTGAACCCGCCGAGTGTGGCACCGCCAGAGTAGCTGACTAATGCAAGCCGAATATAGGCCAGCGGGGTGTTCTTGACGGTGATCGCGTAGGTTGCGATCTTGGTGAATGCAATGTTGCCGGATGAATCGGGTGCTGAGTTGCCAGAAGCGTCGATACCGAAGAAGGCGGTCCCGTCCAGCGACCCCTCAACCTTGACGGTGAACAGGGTGTGGGACGGATTAGTAATCGTGATGGTGTGGTTCTTCCAGTTCCCACATTCTACCCATGATGTAGTGTTCCCACTGGCATCAAGGGTTTCCGGGAACGTGTAGTTGGGGAATGGATTCGAGACTGCTGCCGCTGCCATTCAGATCACCGGCCCTTTTTCTTCGGGGTTACTTTCTTGGTCTCGGCGGTCTCTTCGGCTTGCTGCATGCCATCGTCGGATTCCTCCTTGAGCTCCTGGGCTTTCTGGTAGAGATCGGAGGGTTCCATCTGGGGATCGACTACGACCGGCTCCTTCTTTACAGGTGCCGCTTTCGCAATCCCGCCACGGATCAGGATCTCCGCTTCGACTTCATCGGTCTCAAACTGCTCGTTAAACCGGATGCATCTCCGGTCCTTGAGGTTGGCCGCCTGGATCAAACAAATAAGGTGGGTCATGGGGACCCGCCTCACATGCTGGAGATCTTACAGACTGCCACATCGGTCCCGGTACCGGACGAGCTCTGGTGTTTGAACCGGACTCCGAGACGGGTGAGCTGCCTTACGCAGATATCACCGGTCTGGGTGTTGCCTCCCTGGAACCATGCGGTGTGCATGGGCGGGACGGTCTCGACGATATCGAAGAACTTGCGGTTCACGTCGAGCGGGGACGGGAATATCAGGCCGTAGGTTGCGGTGAGGTTGCTGTTCTTGACAATCCGGCCACCAGTGCCGAGCGCCTTGAGAACTTCCTCATATTCACGGACACCCGAGCTGATCGAGGCCATGACTTCTGAGTACTGATCTGCATGGAGGGCAAGGATGTGGCCCGGAGAATAGACTCCCTGTGCTTCAAGGGCGGTGATACCTGCCTGGACAGACTTGAGGGCATTGCCGAAGGTGTCAGTGCCGGCACCGGTCGCAGAGGTTCCCGCAACCTGGTAGAGGCCCTTGACATCGTAGTTGGTGGCGTCGAAAGTCCATCCATTATAGATGATCTTGTCGATCGCAGCGAGGTTGTTGCCCGTCATATCCATGGCGATATCGGACGCGATCGGCACTCCGTTTTCAGTGTATGCCTCCCAGTCGGTGCGCTTGATGGTGGCGTCATCCTGGATCACCATGATTTTGGTGTCGAATCCGGTGATGTCCACACCGTCGCCGGCAGTCTGCATGATTTCATATCCGATGTGGCTGCCGGCCCGGGTTGCATAACCCATGATGCGGACAGCGGATTTCCCGAGACCCCGATAGTCGGTGTTCAGGGGGAGCAAGCTCATTGCGGACGGGGTTTCGCGCAGGACAGGAACGATCGCCTTGTCAAACTGGCGGGTCAGGGTATAGAGTTCGTTTGACATTATAACCACTCCATCCAGCATACACAAGATGCATAACTGGTACCGGGGGTCACGGCTTCAAGAGAACGAGCGA
>Ga0172381_10003975_pt1 | contig 15456 bp, 21 predicted proteins | sample Leawel6488metaG_FD_119754 | JGI IMG/M metagenome (GOLD analysis project Ga0172381, IMG submission 119754) | Leachate microbial communities from a municipal landfill in Southern Ontario, Canada - Leachate well 64-88 metaG | ecosystem: Engineered > Solid waste > Landfill > Unclassified | place...
ACATAGACGAAAAACTTCTAAAAAAGATAGAAGGTAAAAATCCATTACAAACCCCAATGATTAAGACATGGAAAAGAGCTTGCCAGATATCACCCGAGATGGTTGGCTTCACTTTTGGTGTTCATAACGGCAAGACCCACGTTGAAGTGTTAGTAACTGAAGATATGGTTGGACACAGACTTGGTGAATTTTCTCCTACAAAGAAGTTTATGAAGCATGGAGGAAAGATGCAGAAAGAATTAGAACAAAAGAAGAAAGAAGCTGAAATAACCCAAGCTAAGTCAGCTACAGCGGCAGCGACTGACGCAAAAAAGAAGTAGAAAGTATCGATATGAATCCCGTACAAAATCGCGGACGCATAAAATAAATAAAAATTATGAAAATGAAAAAAAGTATTATAAATAATAAAAAGGACAAGAAAGCGTAAGTGTACGCGTCCTATTTTGTACGGGATGAAAGCATTTTTAAAAAATTACAGACAGTCTCCTAGAAAGGTTCGCTTAGTTGCTAGCTTGATAAAAGGAAAGAATGTAGATAGAGCTTTAATTGAGCTTGATTTTTTAGCGAAGAAAGCCGGAACACCGATTACTAAGCTTTTGCTTTCTGCAATTTCAAATGCAAAAAATATGGGCATAGAAAAAGAAAATTTATTTATAAAAGAAATTCGAGTAGATAAAGGAATTGTAATGAAAAGAATGATGCCAGCTGCCATGGGTACTGGACACCGTATAAATAAGAGAACAAGTCATATTACCTTACTTTTAGCTGAAAAGACTTTAAATAACAAAGATAAGAAAGCTTCAAAAAAAGAAACAAAAGATGACAAAAAAGAAGAAGTAAAAAAGGAAGTTAAAAAGGTTGAAATAAAAGAAAAAAAAGTAAGAGTAAAAAAGACTAAATAATTATATGTCAAAAATAGTTCACCCATATGCACATAGATTGATAATATTAAGAGATTGGAAGTCTCGCTGGTTTGCTGATCCCAAAAAATATTGTGATTATTTAAAGGGTGATGTTTTAGTACGTGAATATTTAGAAAAGAAATTACGAGGGATGTATATTTCTACTATTGAAATTGAAAGAAGTAGAAAAGCTACCCGTTTTATAATAAAAACTTCTCGCCCAGGTTTGATCATCGGTAGAAGCGGGGAGGGTGCAACAAAACTAAAGGAAGATATTTTGAAAAAAATGGAGAAGTTAAAACTTCCAAGACCAGAAGATTTTAAATTGGAAATAGTTGAAATCACTAATCCAGAAGCCGATGCCGCTATTGTGGCTTATATGATTGCTGAAGGCCTAGAAAAAAGAATGCCTTATCGCCGAGTAATCAAACAAATAATCGAAAAAGTTATAAGTGCTCGTGGTGTTGAAGGAGCTAGAATTGTTCTTTCAGGAAGACTTGGCGGTGCTGAAATTGCTCGAACTGAAGAATTAAAGAAAGGTTCTATTCCACTTCAGACTTTTCGTGCAGATATTGATTTTAAGCGTGAAAAAGCACATTTACCATATGGTGATGTTGGTATTAAGGTTTGGATTTATCGCGGAAAAATTTTTTCAGAAAAGAAAACTGCAAATAATGCAGAAATAGATAAAGATATTAAAAATTAATTTAAATATATGTTAATCCCTAAAAAAGTAAAATTTAGAAAATGGCAATCAACCCGAATAAATCCTAAAGCTAGGACGCCAGAAACTCGTGGTACTAAATTAGCTTTTGGTTCTTTTGGTTTGAAAGCAGAGACTCAAGCTCGTGTGAAATCCAACCAGCTCGAATCTGCCAGAAAAGCGATGTCCCGTTCTTTAACTAAGGCCGGAAAGTATTGGATTAGAATTTTTCCTGATAGACCTTTTACAGCCAAAGCTGCTGAAGTAGGTATGGGAAAGGGTAAAGGAGATCCACAAGGATATTGTTTTGAAGTTTTTCCTGGACGTATTATTTTTGAAGTTGATGGAGTGGACGAGGTTATTGCTCGAGAAGCACTACGAAAAGCAGGAACAAAGTTACCAGTTAAATGTAGAGTTGTTTCAAGAGCTCACAAACAATAGCAGATAGAGCTTTAACCTCTATCTAGAGTTTAAAGCTCTATCTGCAAAGAATAAAAAATTATGGCAAAAAAAATAGAAAATTTAAAAGAGATGAATAAAGATGAGCTAAAAGCTAAATTTCTTGTGTTACAAGAAACCATCCGAGCAAATAGATTTAAAGCTGAAGGTTCAAAGTCTAAAAATGTTAAAGAGACAGCATCTTTAAAGAAACAAGTGGCTAGAATTTTAACTGAAATGAATAAGAAGAAGTAGAAAGTTATAAAGTTATAAAATTAACCCCTCGACAATGCTCGGGGCAAGTAAATAATAATAAAATGAAAACAAAAATAGAAACAATAAAAAAAGAAAATAAAGCCAATATCTTAAAAGGTGTTGTAGTTTCTGATAAGATGGACAAAACTATAGTTGTTTCTGTTTCTCGTTTTGTTAAGCACCCTAAATATGGAAAGTTTTACAGTATAAATAAAAAATATAAAGCACATGATGAAGAAAATAAATATAAAACAGGTGATAAAGTAGAAATCATCGAAACCAGGCCGATTTCAAAAGATAAAAGATTTAAAGTTTTAACATAATTTTATGATTCAACCACAAACAATAGTAAAAATAACCGATAATGCCGGAGGAACAGTTGGACAAGTGTTCAAGGTTTTAGGAAGTTCCAGGAAAAGGTATGCAGAACTCGGTGAACGAGTGATGATTTCAGTGAAAGTCGCTCAACCTAGAAAGGCTGTTAAAAAGAAAGATGTACATGAAGCTGTGGTAGTTCGTACTAGAAATGCTTATAGAAGAAAAGACGGTTCATATATTCGTTTTGATGATAATGCTGTAGTTATTTTAGAAAAAGGTAAGCAAGATCCAAAAGCAGGGCGTGTGTTCGGTCCAATACCAAGAGAGTTGGCAGAGAAAGGTTTTCAAAAGATTATTTCTTTGGCACCGGAAGTTATATAAATTAATAGTAAACTAGGCCCTAGGCCCTAGGCACTAGCAAAAGCTAAAGCCTAAAGCCTAAATGCCTAAAGCCTAAACAATGAAATTAAAAAAAGGAGACAATGTAATAGTTATAGCAGGAAAAGACAAAGGCAAAAAAGGCAAGATTGTCCGTGTTTTGGTGGCTAAAAATAGGGTAGTAGTAGAAGGAGTAAATACTATGAAAAAACACCAGCGCCCAAGAAAGTCAGGAGAGAAAGGACAAGTGTTGGATATTGCTATGCCACTTAATTCTTCAAATGTAATGATCGTAGATCCAAAGACAGGCAAGGGTTCAAGAATTGGTAAGAAAAAAGTTGGTGACAAAATGGTTCGAGTTACCAGAAAAAGTGATCAAGAAATATAGACAATTAGAAATTACGAATTATCAATTACGAATTAAATTCAATGAAACATTTAACTGTAAAAGAAAAAGAAGCAGAAGCATTTGAAAAAATGAAAGGAACTTTTCATTATAAAAATGTTATGGCTGCTCCAAAATTAAAAAAGATTGTTATCAATGTCGGTACAGGTACTGCTATTAAAAAAGACAAAAATCGTAATGATTTTGTGTCTGATCGTTTAGCTAAAATTGCAGGGCAAAAGAGTGCTAATCGGGGAGCTAAAAAATCTATTTCTTCTTTTAAGGTTCGCCAGGGTGATCCGATTGGAGTAATCGTGACACTACGTGGAAAAAGAATGTATGCTTTTCTTGAAAAGTTAATCAACGTAGCTCTCCCTCGTACTAAAGACTTTCGTGGCATCAATCGCACAGTAGTGGATAGTATCGGTAATGCTACTTTAGGTATTAAAGAACATACAATTTTTCCAGAGACAGCGGATGAAGACATTAAAGATGTTTTTGGACTCTCAATCACTCTAGTCTCTACAGCAAAGACTAAAGCTGAAGGTTTCGCCTTCTATGAACTTCTCGGTATGCCTTTCAAAAAAGAAGAAGAAACAAAAAAGAAAAGATAAATTTTAAAAAAACAAAATCCCCACGAGGGGATTTTTTAGTTTACTGAAAATATGTATATAAAGTTGTCAATTTACCTTTTTTGAGCTAGTATAAAATTATGGAAAACTCGGAATTTTTAAAAAAGAAATATGACTTGCACAATACAAAAGAAGTAAAATCTGCTTCTTTTCAAACACAAATAAGAACAGGTGAAAAAATACCACAAAATCCAGAAAATCAAATACAAAATTATTTAGCTCGTTTAGAAAAGTTGATTTTAGGTCCTAAGAAAGAACAAGACAGAAAAAATATGTTTGGTGGTGAATCTCGTCCTAGAGCATTGTCTTTATTGCGAGAAAAATTAATGGAGCAATATGTTCGTTCTAGTCTTGATAAGAAAACGCAAGGTGCGGTCAGAACTGAAGAAAATGCTGCTATAGATCAAGGGATGAATTTACAATACGGGGAAGGTCAGGTAGTAGAGAGACAGGGGATATTAATAAAAGATTTAGAAAAATCATTGGACGCTTGGATTTCATATTTATCAGACAACAACGAACCATATCCGATGTGGTTTAGATATTATGTGTTCAGAAATGTTTTAAATCTTGGTGATTTTGATAAAGATAAAGGAGAGTTTAGAGAAAGGTCACAAGGTAGTGCTTATCTCTTCCCAGATATCGATCGTGGAGCTTTAGCTTATATAGAAGATGTTATAGAAGCTACAAAAGATGAAAAAATTTTACAAAAATTACAGGAAGCTCAAAATGTAGCAGCTAATAATAATTTAAAAGAAGGGGAACTTTTAACTAAAGAAAAAGCGGAAAGTTTTTCCAAAATGTCTTTTGCTAAGCAATATACTGAAGCAATTAAATTAAATGGAGAAATTACCGTAGAAATGAGAGAGGAGACGAGAGGCAAATGGGTTAAATATCAGCAAGGAACAGACCCTACTGCTTTATGGGCATCACTACAGAATAAAGGAACAGCTTGGTGTACTAAAGGTTTTGGTACTGCTTCTACTCAACTTAAAGGTGGAGATTTTTATGTTTATTATACTTTAGACAAAGCTGGGCAACCGACAATTCCACGTATTGCTATAAGAATGAATGGTGTAAATGAAATCGGTGAAGTTAGAGGGGTATCAGATAATAAACAAAATCTTGAAGGAAATATGATGCCAATTTTACAAGAAAAATTTAAAGATTTTGGAAATGAATCTAGAAAATATGAAAAGAAATCTTCTGATATGAAAAAAATGACCGAGCTTTATAATAAATCTTTTGATATAGATAAAAAAACTGGAGAAAAAACTTATCTTAAGCCAGAATTATTAAAAGAAGATTTAGTTTTCCTTTATGAAATGAATGATTTAATTCAAGGTTTTGGTTACGAGAAAGATCCTCGGATTAAGGAATTGCGTGATCAAAGAAATACAAAAGAAGATGCACTTATAATTTTTGAATGTACTTCAAATCAAATTACTTATGAATTAAATGAAATAAATGAAAATACAAAAGCATATATTGGAGAGTGGAATATAGAAGTTTTCAAAAAAATTCCAAATAATATTGTATATTTATATGAATCATTTCCTGAAAAGAAAATATTAAGAAAAACTATAGAACTAACTACCAAAACCGGGAAAGAATATATTAAGGAGTTAACTGAACAAGGATTTAAAAAATCTGAATATTCTGAGGATATTTTAAACAAAATGGAAGTCTTGAAACAAAAAGAAAAAATAGACCTTGTCTCATTTTCTGTGAAACAGCTTGGTTTTCCGGATGGTGCCACTTTAAAAGAAATATATGATAAAGCAAAAGAATTTGGTTTGGAATTATGTCCACCACAAGTTGGTCCAGAATTGAGACTTGATTACAAAGATCAACCTGCAGGTGAATGGTTAAGAATTGCGATGGATGCTATTAGCGACCGTGATGACAACCCGTCTTTGTTCAATGTGGACCAGTTCGACTCTGTGTCGTGGCTCTGCAACGACGATGGCAGGCTAGGCCTTCATTGGGATGGCGGCCATCGCTTCGTCTTTCGCTCCCGCAAGTAGCTTAGACCTTTGGTTCTTAAATACTTAAAATTTGGCTCTTTAATACTTTGCCCCTTTGAATTTTTTTAATTTTGATATTTTTTAACATAGGTTTTACCTCATTTTTACTATCGTATTTTTGAGGTAAAGTAAAAAATATTTAATATGGTATATTAAATACAGGTTGGGTGAATATGCGAGCGGCCAAGGCTTCTCGGTGCCCAGCTCAGTATCCATATATTGAGAGTATCCACGGCTAAGGCTTTGGGTAGAGTGGTATATGTAGACACTTCATCCTTCGTTAAATATTCAGAATAATTTTGGATATAATCGAATGGTATAAAAAATGAAGATACTTGGTGTATGATGCTGGTGTATTGAAGATACAAAATAAAATTCAACCTAGAAGATCGACGCAAGTCTTCACGCTGGGTGGTGACATAGATGGCATTATATACATAGCGACCGTGATGACAACCCGTCTTTGTTCAATGTGGACCAGAACGACTCTGAGTCGTGGCTCAACAACAACAATGGCAGGCTAGACAATCATTGGAATGGCGACAATCGCTTCGTCTTTCGCTCCCGCAAATCTCTTTTTTCCGCATTTATTTATTTAAATGCGGTTTTGTTTTTTATTGTATTTTATAGTGCGTTTTTATATAATATAAATATGTCAAAAGATTGGTCAAAAATATACAAAAAATACAAAGGTCTTTGGGTTGCTTTAGCAGATGATGAGCTGACTGTTTTGAGTTCAGGTCAAAAATTGTCAGAAGTAATATTAAAAGCAAAAAAGAAAGGGAATAAAGATCCTATAATGATGCGTGTCCCTGATAATATGAACGCATATGTCGGAGGTTTTTGTTAAATTTGATCTTAAAAAGGAAGAAATTGAATTAAAAAATCGCAAGTAAAAAGTTTGACTAATTTTTGGCTTTCTGCTAGGATGTAGAGAACATAAGTTTAGATCCGTTGTTTGTCTAAAGTGTTAATAACCTTAACGTTTTAGAGATTAAACGAGATATCCTCTTATGTTATGGCTATCCCAGCCCTAATTTTGATATTTTAATTATTAGGTAATGGGAAAAAGCTTATAATTTAATATTAATGTGTTAGTTTAGTTTGAGCATCAAAATTAGAGCGGGATGCTCATAAAATATATTCGCTTCGCTCATTATTTTATGGCAAAAAAATCAGTAATAGCTAGAGCAGCAAAAACTCCAAAGTTCCCAAGTCGAGCTAAAAATCGATGTTTTCGATGTGGCCGTGGAAATGGTTATATGAGAGATTTCGGTCTTTGTCGTATTTGTTTTAGAGAATTGGCTAACGAAGGAATGTTACCAGGCGTAAGAAAATCTTCTTGGTAATCTGTTAGATTTATACTTTTAACTTTACAAACTTTTAAAACTTTTAACTTAAACATATGGATTCAATATCAAACATGATCATAATGATGAAGAACGCTAGCCTTGTAGGAAAGGAGAGTGTTTGTTTTCCATATGCAAAATTAAAGAATGCCATTGCTGTTTGTTTGAAAAAAGAAGGATACGCTGGAGATATTTCAAAAAAAGTTAAAAAAGGAATACCCATGTTAGAGGTTGGATTAATTTATATTGATAAAAAACCAAGAATTTCTGAAGTTGAAAGAATTTCTAAACAATCAAGAAGAGTGTATTTTGGTATGAAGGATATTCACACTGTTCGTAGTGGTTCAGGATTATTAGTGCTCTCAACTCCAAAAGGAATAATGTCTGGGAAGGAAGCTCGCAAAGAGCAAGTTGGAGGAGAGGCTTTGTTTAGAATTTGGTAGGCCTAAGTTATAAAGTTGAAAGTAAAAAGTTATAAAGTAAAATACAAAAATTAGAAATAGAAAGTTATAAATAAAAATATATGAGTAGAATTGGAAAAAAAGAAATAATAATACCAGCTGGAGTTGAAGTCAAACAAGAGGGCAGTCTTTTTACAGTGAAAGGCCCAAAAGGAACACTTCAAAAAACTTTTCGTGATGATATTGAAATAAAAATAGCTGACCACCCTGAGAATGGGGCAGGCAAAAAAATAAATTTAAATATAAAAAGAAACGATAAATTTTCCAAATCTTTGTGGGGTACTTATGCTTCACATATTTTAAATATGATACAAGGTGTGCAGACTCCATATGTTAAGAAATTGATATTAGAAGGAGTTGGTTTTAAATCTGAAGTAAAAGGGAAAGAACTTGTTTTTGCTTTAGGATTTTCTCATCCAGTTATTGTGAAGATTCCAGAGGGGATTACTGCTATTGCCGATAAAAATAATATTACAATTTCAGGAGTTGATAAGGAACTTGTTGGAAGCTTTACTGCTTCTGTTCGAGCATTAAAGAAACCAGAACCATATAAAGGTAAAGGAATGCGTTATGATGATGAAGTTATCAGACGTAAACAAGGTAAGAAAACCACTTAAAATAGCTTATAGCTTTTAGGAATTAGCTTATTAAAAAATACAATGAATACAAAAACAGATAAAAGAATAAGATTAAAAACAAAAATTAGAGTGAAAATTTTTGGTACTAAGGAATGCCCAAGACTTTCTGTTTTTCGTTCTAATAAATTTATTTATGCTCAAGTCATAGATGATACAACAGGAAAAACTTTAACCGAAGCTAGTGATTTGAAAATGGAAAAAGGAACCAAACTAGAAAGAGCTAAGCAAGTTGGAAAAATGATTGCAGAAGCTTGTTTAAAGAATAAAATAACTAAAGTTGTTTTTGATAGAAATGGATTTAAATATACTGGACGTGTAAAATTAGTAGCTGACGAAGCTAGAGCCGGGGGACTTAAATTTTAATTTAAATAAAAAATATGGATAAAGATAATAGAAAAAATAATAATCGCCGATCATCTTTCGATAGACCAAAACCAGAGTTCGACCAAAAGATTATAAATATTCGTCGAGTTACTCGTGTGGTGGCTGGAGGACGAAGATTTTCTTTTAGTGTTGCATTGGTAGCAGGGGACAGAAAGGGTTCTATCGGACTTGGCCTAGGAAAAGCTGGAGATACTTCACTTGCAATCAATAAAGCTTTAAGGAGTGCTAAGAAAAACATGGTTAAAATTAAATTAACCAAAACAATGTCTATTCCCCATGAAATTTCTGCAAAGTTTTCAAGTTCTTATGTAAAACTTTTACCAAATAAAGGCCGTGGATTAGTAGCTGGTTCAGCTGTTCGTGATATTATAAAATTGGCTGGTATTAAAGATATAACTGGTAAGATTTTATCTGGAAGTAAAAACAAACTTAATAATGCAAAAGCAGTAATGTCTGCATTTTCTCAAATTTCTAGTAAGTACGTAAAGGCAGTACCAGAAACAACTATAGTTGCAGGAAAAGAAGTATTGGATGAGCAGAAAGTTATAAAGTAAAAAGTTCATCAAGTAAAAATTTTTTATAACTTTATAAACTTTATAAACTTTTAACTAAACATATATGCAAATACATAATTTAAAAAGACTACATAAAAATAAAAAAGATCGCATTGTTGGCCGTGGAGGTAAACATGCTAAAACTGCTGGCCGTGGAGGAAAGGGACAGACAGCTCGTGCTGGTAACAAGCGTCGCCCAGAACTTCGTGATATCATTAAGAAGTTGCCAAAAAATCGTGGATATAAATTTAACTCTGTTCGTAAGGTAGCAATATTACCTAAAGAAAAAGTTCTTTCCACTGCTGGGAAAATAGAAAGTTTTTCTGAAATCAGAAAACGTTTAGGTATTAAGGGAAGAAAAATCGTAATAAAATAATAAATACTGGTCCCGCTATAAATTTGATAAACGGGCATAATAACTAAAGATTATTAATTAAAATTTTTAATGAGATGCAAAATTTTTGGAGTAAAATGAAATTAATTTGGACAGATACTTCTTTAAGAAAGAAAATACTTTTTGTGCTTGGTGCTTTAGTTGTTTTTAGATTATTATCTGCAATTCCAATTCCAGGGATTGATACTGTTCAACTAAATCGTTTTCTTTCAAATAACCAATTTTTTGGTATTTTAAATATTTTTTCTGGTGGAGGACTTTCAAATCTTTCAATAATTATGCTTGGAGTTGGACCATATATTACTGGTTCGATTATTATGCAATTACTCACTATTATGGTACCAGCTTTAAAAAAGATGTACCACGAAGAAGGAGAGTTAGGTAGAAAGAAATTTGCTCAATATTCAAGATTGTTGACTGTTCCACTTGCTGCAATTCAAGGTTTTAGTTTATTGGCTATTTTGCAATCTCAAAATATTTTAGTTAATTTAACTATGTTTGATCGTATTTCAAATTTGATTGTAGTTATTGCTGGTTCAATATTGATTATGTGGATTGGTGAGTTGATGTCTGAATTTGGTATTGGTAATGGTGTATCACTTTTGATTTTTGCTGGTATTGTAGCTAGTATCCCTTCTGAAGTTAGCCAGTTGTTATTCACTTTTGATGTTTCTCAAATTCCTTTAATGCTTTTGTTTATTGCTATGGGTGCTCTAGTTATTGCTGGGGTAGTCGTGGTTACGGAAGCAGAACGCCCTATCCCAGTTACATATGCAAAACAAGTTCGTGGATCAAAAATGTATGGTGGTGGATCTACTTATTTACCACTTCGTGTGAATCAAGCCGGAGTTATTCCAATTATCTTTGCTCTTTCAATTTTACTCTTTCCTCAAATGATAGGTAACTTTATGGCAGGATCTAGTAATGCCGTAATTTTAAAAATCTCACATGTATTGTCTTCATTTTCACAAACCTCATGGCTCTATGCTGTGCTCTACTTTATTTTAGTTTTCCTTTTCACTTATTTTTATACAGCAGTTACATTCGATCCAGAAGCTCTTTCAACTAATTTACAAAAAAATGGTGCTTTTATTCCAGGTATTCGACCAGGTGCATCTACTTCAGCTTATATTTCAAAAGTATTAGGACGTATTACTTTACTTGGTGCAATATTTTTAGGATTCATTGCAATATTACCTTTGATTATGCGAGCTGTTACTGGTATCACTGCTATTGCTATGGGTGGTACAGCGCTCCTCATCGTTGTTTCTGTTGTGCTTGATCTCATTAAAAAAATAGACGCTCAAATCTCAATGCGAGAATATTAAAAATAAATTTTATGCTAAAAAATATCCTGAGGCTATCGAAGGATATTTTTTAATTTTCTATTTGTTTTTTATACCTTTCAATTTCTTTCAAGATATCTTTAGTTACTTTGGCAATCGGTTGATTGCCATTTATTTTTTTGAGGCAATTTAATTTTTCAAAATATTTTACAGTTTTAGTTACTTGTTTTTTGTAGTATTTCAATCGGGCTTCGATAATTTTTTGTGTATCAAGAACTTTATATAAAGTTTTAATTTTTTTATCTTTTTTGCGCTTAAAAGAACGCTCATATACTTCTTTGTCTGGAAGGGTAATATAAAATACTAAAAATTTTTCTTTACGAGCGTTAAGTATTTTTTTAAGCAGTTGAGCTTCTGGTTTTAGTCGTGGACCTCCTAGAAATAAAAGGTCTTTATTTTTAGGCTTGTTGTTTATTTCATTTATTAAAAATCTTTTCAATAAGGCTACAGGTAGAGCTTGTCCTTTTCCGGCTGTTCTTCTGGTCCAGTCACCATCTGGTCCTTCTTTTTTTAAGAGTTTTCGTGTATATACACCAGTTTCAACAAACTTTAATATATATATGTTTTTTAAGATGTTGGCTTGGGTTTCTTTTCCAGAAGCTGGTGCACCCAAAAGAACTATATGAAATCCTAGTTTTTCCATACTATATTAAAGCATAATTTTACTTTTTATTCATCATTTGATTTTAACCCAAAAATTTTGTATTCTTAGGTAATGCAAACACAAACTTTCGTATTTTATGGACAGGTTGGTTCAGGTAAGGGGACTCAGGTGAAGCTTTTAACTGAATATCTAAAAAATAAAGACAACAAAGAGGTAGTTTATGGCGGAACAGGGGATGAGTTTAGAAAAATATTAGCTTCTGATAGTTTTACTGCCAAATTAATTAAAGATTCTATAAACAAAGGAGAACTCCAACCTGATTTTTTAACCAATTCACTTTTTGCTAATATATTGATTTCTTCTTTAACGGATGAAAAACATTTGATTGCCGATGGTTATCCCCGTACTGTTTTACAATCAGAAAATTTTGAGGGAATGATGAAATTTTTCAAAAGAGATAATATTAAAATAATTTATATTAAATTAACTGAAGAAGAGGCAATGAAAAGGAATCTTTTAAGAGCTAGGGTGGATGATACAGAAGAAGGCTTAAAAAAAAGGTTTAATGAATTTACCAATAACGTAGTTCCTTCTATGAATTATTTTTTAGAGAAGGATAATTATGAAATTATTACCATAAATGGGGAGCAATCGATCGAAGATGTGCATAAGGAGATTATTAACAAATTAGCTTTCTAGCTTCTTAGCTTATAGCTTATAAAATACAAAAAATTAATTCATGGAAACAATTATAATTTCACTTGGAGGATCGCTTATCATACCGGACCAGATAGATATTGAGTTTTTAAAATCCTTCAAAGCCTTGATTCTTTCTCATGTTCAAAAAGGCAAGAAATTTATAATTATAACTGGTGGTGGAAAAATTTGCCGAAGGTATCAAGAAGTAGCCAAAGAACTATCAAGTGTTTCAAATATAGATTTAGATTGGATAGGCATTGCTTCATTAAAATTAAATGCGGAGTTGTTGAGAGTAATTTTTGGAGCAGAGGCTCATGAAAAAGTGATTTTTAATTTATCTTTACCATTTGTTTTTGATAAATCAATTGTAATTGGGGCAGCTTTTGAGCCAGGGCAGAGTACTGATTGGGATGCAGTATTGGGATCAAAAAATGTAGGAGCTAAAAAAATAATTAATCTTTCAAATATTGATTATGTGTATGACACAGATCCAAAAGTAAATCCAAATGCTAAAAAAATTGAAAGTATCTCATGGGAAGAGTATAGGAAGTTAATTCCATCTGAATGGAATCCAGGTTTAAATTCTCCTTTTGACCCGATTGCTTCTAAAATGGCAGAAGAAGAGGGAATAGAGGTAGCCATAATGAATGGTAAGCCACTTGATAATTTAGCTAAATATTTAAATGGTGAAAAATTTTCTGGGACGATAATTAAATAATCTGCCCCTGTTTAAAGAACATATAAAAGAGGGGAATTTATCCACCCCGTCTCGGAGTACCGAGCCACCCCTCAAGAAGGGAATTATCCACCCCGCCCTAAAGGGCACCCCTCAAGAGGGGAATTATCCACCCCGCCCTAAAGGGCACCCCTCAAGAGGGGAATTATCCACCCCGCCCTAAAGGGCACCCCTCAAGAGGGGAATAAATACAATGCAAGGTTTGAACAAAAAGAAAGAAAATAAATTATGGGATTCAAAATCATTGTATCCATATTGGGAAATTCCTAAAAATAAATTATTGAAAGAAAGGGCAAGAGGACTAAGAAAAGCTGGTAATTTATCAGAAGTTATTTTTTGGCAAATATTTAAGAATAAAGATAAATTAGGCTTCGATATTGATCGGCAAGTTATTATCGGAAATTATATAGTTGATTTTTTTATTCAAGAACTTGGTTTGGTTTTTGAAATAGATGGTTCAAGCCATGACGGAAAAGTCGAATATGATCTTGAAAGAGATAATTTTATGAAAAGTTTAGATTTAAAAGTAGTAAGAATTTCTGATATTGATGTTAAAAAAAATATTCAAAGTGTCTATAATATTGTTTTGAAAACAATTCAAAAAAGGGAAAATGAATTAAAATTCCCCTCTTGAGGGGTGGACTTTGTACTCAAAGGACGGGGTGGATATGCTATAATCGTATTATGGCTATAATCATAAAAACACCAGAAGAAATAGAAATAATCCGAGAAGGAGGGAAGCGTTTGGCTACTGTTTTAAATAAAGTAAAGGAAATCATAAAACCTGGTATTTCTACTTTAGAACTTGATCAATATGCAGAAAAGTTAATTAAGGATATGGGTGACTATCCAGCTTTTTTGAATTACAAACCAGAAGGGGCTAGAACTCCTTATCCGGCATCTTTGTGTGTTTCGGTAAATGAAGAGGTGGTGCATGGTATTCCCAGGAAAGATAAAATCCTAAAAGAAGGCGATCTTGTTTCAATCGATTTAGGCTTAAGACATAAAGGCCTATATACCGATATGGCCATGACTGTGGGGGTCGGAGAGATCAGTGGTGGCTCTAAAAAGCTCTTAGAAGTGACAGAAAAGGCCCTACAAGCAGGGATAAAGGCAGCTTGCGCTGGTAATAGGATAGGAGATATAAGTCATGCTATAGAGAGTTTTGCGCGTCCCCATAAATACGGAATTGTAGAGATTCTAGCAGGGCATGGGGTAGGAAAAGCAGTACATGAGGACCCTTATATCTCAAATTTTGGTAAGGCTGGGACTGGTGCAAAATTAGAAAAGGGTATGATTATAGCTCTTGAGCCAATGCTAAACAATGGCACAAAAAATCTAGTTTTAGAAAAAGATGGTTGGACTTTCAGAACAGCCGACAAAAAGAAAAGTGCCCATTTTGAACATACTATTTTAATTACAGATGATGAGCCTGAGATATTAACTAAAATTTAATTTTTGTTATATAATTGAAGCATGTTTGGATCAAATTCGTTTTTTAAGGAAATGCCAAAATTTAAGAACCCTGAAGAGGAGCTTAATTATTTGCGCGCACATGTAGCTAAAAAAGAACAAGAACTTATCGACAAGGGACATTTTGAAAATGCAGGTGAGAAAGCTGCGCAACATGTGATTACTGAATATAAGGAAATACCAATAAAAGATGTTGTGCACGCAGATTCAATTTTAGATAAAAAAGAAACAGAGGGTATAGTTTTAAAATTAAAACCAGAAGCTCATGATAGGGTTATGGAAGAGCTTTTAGGTATTGTTATAACCGAGGGTATAAAAAATGCTTTATCAATAGTCGAGGCGATGAATAATCCACATATAGATGATGATTTTTGTAGATTATTAATACAATATTTAAAGACTAGTCAGAAGGTTTCAGGTGTTAAAGAGGGGAGCCCATTATATAAATCTTTAAATATAACACTTTTTGAAATTACCTTACCACCGCCACAAGATGAAGCTGAAAAAAGTAAAGGTTTCAAAGAATTTATTAGTGCGATGGAGCAATTTTATGCTGGTATGCAATCTATTTCAGAAGATAAAAATAATGAAAAGGAAAATTATTTTACCTTAGAGGTTGCTCTAAGTAATAACACTGATCAAGTTGTAGTGTATGCTGCCATACCAAATAAACATATTACTCTTTTTGAAAAACGAGTTTTAGCTTTTTATCGTGATGCAAAAATTAAAGAAATACCAGATGATTATAATATTTTTAATGAAAAGGGTGGCTCAGCTGGA
>Ga0172381_10003976_pt1 | contig 15453 bp, 23 predicted proteins | sample Leawel6488metaG_FD_119754 | JGI IMG/M metagenome (GOLD analysis project Ga0172381, IMG submission 119754) | Leachate microbial communities from a municipal landfill in Southern Ontario, Canada - Leachate well 64-88 metaG | ecosystem: Engineered > Solid waste > Landfill > Unclassified | place...
GGAAGTGCTCAAAATTCTAACGGAAAGGACACGCAAGCTAATCGAACAAAAGGAGATGATTCTCGCAGCCATAGTTCAAGACCAGATTCCCAATGCCGCAATCCTTAGAATGGAAGGCAATAAAGACGCCGGCGAGATTTCATACGAGGAATTACTGAAAACGAAAGTCAAAGCAGTAGTCGAAAGACTTTATCAGAAGTTCGAAAGCGTAGCAAAGTACCATCTTATGGGAAGCTTCGACTTCGAGTATCCCCTAACTATTACATTTCAGGAGGTAGACCCGGGATGGAAAATTAACCTGGAGAAAATGAGTACTTCTAGTATAACCTTTTCCGTGGGTAATTTTTCTTGCGGTAACGCCTCCGAAGTTGGTACCCTCCAGGATCATCTAATCCTGCTGACCAATTTGAAAACTATCGAACACACTCTGGATAAAATATTAAAATGGTTACAAGCCGGGAAAGGCTTATAACCAAGGAGGAAAGTTATGATATTAGAAATTAGCAAAGATAGCCCCGGAATCCCAAAAGATAGGAGAATTCCTGGACTGGTTACGGAATCAGGGAATCCATTTATGTAAATGGGAAGAAACACATTGTTCTGCCGGTGATCCAGAAGATCTGGTAGAAATTCGTGAACCAAGAGAGAATCTGTTAGCTAAATATTTTGAAGTCGACCTTGATAAAGTAGAGGAGGAAAGAATCTCTTAGAGGAAATGAGGAGAAAGTTATGAATCACAACTTATCTACTAAAGATTACGGCTACTGCGAAACTTGCGAGACGTTTTATGATCTCTGGAAATTTGATTACTCGGTAGAAAGCGCCGGGCATGGGTCATGCATGACCCGAGAAATCACGGCTGATGAACTAAAGAAATGTATCGAGCAATGCGAAGAGCCCATAGCTCACTGTAAGGAATGCGGATTTTTACTGGATGAAACTCCGGACACTACTCTGGGCTCGATTGGCTATTGCGGATTTTGCCAGAAAGAATATCTCCCGGAAGAAGCCAAATGGGAGAATTGCTTTGGTGAATGCCTGGGACCCAAAGATCTGATTTGCAAGGGATGTGATTACCTAACGAAAGTAGGCGGTGACCTTACCTGCAGTAATGATGGACCATGCGTAAAGAAGAACGTATCTTAGCAAAGCTTTCGGGATATACGATTGAATCTCGTTACTGGTGTTGGTTCTGCCATAGATCAATTTATACTTATCAACCGAACACCCTGCAAGCACCTAACGAAGTAAGATGCACAAGATGTGGAAATATGTCTGACTCGTTTCGGGAGTGGAACGAATTTTAAATTAGGGAGAGATATGGCTGGAATAAAATGGAATCTAAGAAATATGACCGCTGAAGCAAAGCAAAATATGTTAGATGGTTTATCCCGTGGCCGCCATAATTCACATCATATGAGAGTACGATACTACTTTAAAGACCAGACGGTCAGGAAACGAATATCTTTCCTGAGACAGCAGGTTTCTGGAATAGCGGATAGATATATAATCAATGTTTGTCCACCAGGATTGTGTAATTTCTGCCGGAACTTCTGGTACGATCACGGCGTGGAAGACGATGATTATGGCTGTATTATTCACGGTTCCAAGCTGGACAAAGATACAGATCCACCAGATGTCATTCGCTGCCGTTACTTTAGAGAAAGGGCAGGTTGGCAATTGGAAGCTGAGGCTTGTCTGAATAACATATTATGGAAAGCATTAACCAAGATAGCTCCTTTCGCCAAGACCCTGGAGCAAGTCCAGAAAGAAATAGAAGTCTTAAAGGCGGATAAGAAAAAACTTATTTCTGATATCCAAACAGAAATTGACTGGAAAAAGAAAGAGCTGGAAGGTTTATTGCCTGCCGAAATATTTGCGAGAGTAAGTGCGTGGGAACCGAAGAAACCGGAAGGTCCCATAATATAAGGAGGGTTATATGCCAGATTCGATTATACCTTGTATCTGCGAAGACTGTGAGACTAAATGGAAAGAGCACTTCATCACACCCATGTTGGTTGCTGTGTTTTGTGCTAAACTAAAGGCTATCCGCTGCCCTCATTGCGGCAGTACTAAAGTCGGAATTTACGAACCCAAAAAGAGTTCAGTATGAAAAGAGGATCGTATTTAGAAATTCTTGGTTCGGTCATTGGAACAATGCTTCTGGCATTACTTTTTATCACCAATGCAACGATTTTCTATGTGTTATTTCTATTGCTGGAAAAGTATATATATTAAGGAGGACAGAAATGGATATTAATATGGAACTTAGCATATTAATAATGTTATTCATAATATCTCTTTTTGTAGGCGTAATGCTAGGACGATATTTACTATGAACGAGATAGCTAAACAAATTTCCGATTATCTAACCATGCAATTAGCTCTCTGTAGAGGTCATTCTCAGGAAAACGGAGTTAAGGCCGCTAGCCAAACTGATCGGATGTTCTGGGCTGGCGCAGTGGGGACCTGTGATGCACTCAAGAGTTTGGTCGCTAACAACAATTTGCAGGAAGTGGCCGACAAGAAATCTGGTAAAAATATCGCTACCGAGATTTTTAGTCTTACGACCACTGAAGGAAAGGGGAAAAAGGTTTTAGTCAAGCCCCATTGCCCAAAGTGCCTTTCGTCCGAGTTGGATGAGATGGGAACCACGGCCGACGGTGTAAAAAGTTTCGCCTGCCGGCCGTGCAAGATCCTTTTTCATATATTAGCTATAAAAGATGATTTTTAGGAGGAAACATGAAAGATCTTAGTGCACCGTACGAAAACGAGTTATATGGCCAGGTATCCACCCGGACCTGGAACGCTTTATACAGGAACAGGATAGAAACTTTTGCCAAATTGGCTGAGCTCTTCCAAAATTCAGGTAAATTCGAAATGCGAAACATTGGTAATCAAGGAAAGAAGGAAATCCTAGATGCTTTGGAAAAACATGGTTTTCCCGTTGCAAAAAACCAGTCTACTCGCTCTCTTTATATGTGCGAACATGCCCGATGTTCTCAACAGGTTGAGGATGATCACAAGCAACTATATTGCAGTATGGGGTACCCTCTAAACACCTCTAGCTTCGATGGCAAAGTGCCGTTTACACTTTTAGCGGAAGGTCGACCTCTTGAGTTCGATGTGTGCCAAAACTGCCAGGATTATAAGGAATGTGGCGGCCCGCTTTTGCCTGGTGAAAGAGGTTGGATAAAAAGAAAGCATAGCCCCTTGACATCCGCTTAAAAGCGGTCTAAAATTAAGGTCTTCGGTCATTAATAGCTTCGAATTAATAAAATAAGGAGGATATTATGTCAGATGCAAAAACGGGTCAACTTACCCCGGAAGAATGGGCGTCCTTGTCGAAGGCTACCCAAACCAAAATCAAAATCGTTAACTCACAAAGGTCGGCTCAGCTTATCGAATGGCTTTCAAAGTTCGAAGATGATTACCAAAAAGCTCTTTACGACCAAACCGAACACAAAAATGCCAATGCCACTTTTCTATGCTCTATCGGTTCCGATTGTCAGGCAGTAAAAGAATTCTTGGCTGGGCTAAATCCACCAGAGACTGATGCCGGGAAAAAGACTACTGTCGCGGAACGCGAGGCCTGGCTCACCAAGCAGCGTAAGGAAAACAAAGAGCTATTTGTGCTAATCGAGCGTCAGAAAACAGCCGCCTTCATCCTGGAATCTGACAAGAATCAGATAGCAATCATCGAAAATAAAATGTCCAATGTTAGAGCTGTATTGGCATTAAGAACCGCACAGCTCTCTTTCTTATCCGGAGGATAAAATGCAATGCAAACAACCCGATATTCCCTGTTATTCCAGAACATTGAAAAATAAATGTTCCAAAGGAAAATGCGATCAGGAGAAAAAAGCCATGACTAAATTAATGTCCGAAGAAGCCCAAAAACGCTTGATAGAGGGTGCCAAAAAAGGGGGAAAAGCTCTTAAACATTTCACCCCGGAAAGCAAGAAAAGACAAATATTGGGTGCAAGGAGGGGCGGGATCAATTCCCACAAAAATGACCGACAAAGTTAGTCAAGAGGTTCTGGATAGAATTTCAGGAAGAATTACTCAAATCAACTTTAAGATCGGAAATAAAATAGCGAAATGGAAAATTAAGGAGGATATCAAGAATGACTAGGAACATGGATAATTTCGGTTCGGAAGATATGGCACTACCGGAATTGAAATTAGGTCAACCCACAGGTGAAAAACCAGAAGGTGCCAATCCGGGTGATTTCTTTGTTACAATCACGGAAGACATTTATCCCGATGGACTGAATATCGTTATAGTTGATATTCAAAAGAACCGGACATACTGGGGCAGAACCGAGTTAGATAATGAGCCACCATTATGCTCATCGACAGATATGATTTCCGGTGCTAACGGCGAACTCTGTGATACCTGTGAATTCAAATGCGATACTCCGTGGTTGTTGGACGCCACTGCCAGAAGAACCAAATGTCTTATCCACTATAACCTCATGATTATCAATTACGATACTAAAATGCCCATGATATTACGCGCCAGTGGCATTTCAACAAGCTCGGTTAAGGAAATCTTCACCCTTCTCCGTATCAATAAACAGTTAAAAGGACAATACGAAAGAGCCATCATCCGATTGGTTAGTGAAAAGAAAAAGACCGCCTCAGGGGAAGCCTTCATGATGAAGTTTAAACTCGCTAATATCGTAAATGACGCCAACGAAGCTGCTGAGCTGCGCGAACTGGCCAGCCAGATCCTGGGTGAAAACCTCTTGCCCGAAGGAACAGAGAGCGTTCCGGAATCCAACCAAATAACAAATACCGGTAAAGAGGTTCAGGAGATTTCTTCCACTGATGTTGGTAAAATGCCTGTATCTGTTATAAATCCACCAGAAACGGTTAAGAAACCAACGCAAAGTGCAACTAAAACAGCTCCCGCTGTTACAAAACAAGGAGGAAAACCGGTTACGCAAGCTCCGCAACCGCCTGCGGCTCCCATTAATCTAGAATTCTAAATATCTTAAGGAGCCAAACTCATGATCGATGAAAGCATCGTACTTGCGTATCGTACGTTTTTCAAAGGGCGAACAGATGTATGGGGTTCAGTTGAGGGAAATTGTAATAAGACCGAAATTACCGATAAAAACTATCGTCTACACCTTGAAGGTAAGGTTAGCATGGGCTGTTACATGCTCCAGGACGATGGTACTACTAACTTCTTCGCGGTAGACTTAGATGATCCGATAGCCAAGAAATCCGGAGGTAAACAGGTCGATCCTGCTACCTGGGACAAGGCTATTAAGATCCGGAATGTTTTTACCGAGATAGGTCTAGCCATGTATATTGCCGAGTCAAAAAGCCGTGGATATCATGTCTACGGCTTTGGTTCGGTTCCCTTGCCAGCTCCTCTAGTACGCCAGGTGTCAGCCCACGTACTGGAAAAGTTGGGTATCATGGCTGAGATTTTCCCTAAACAAGATAAGTTGGATCCCAAAACATTGCCCTACGGTAACTACATCAACCTGCCATACTTCGGAGACAAACGTATGTTTGTCAAACAAGCAGATCATTCTTTTGTGGAATTGTCTGAGGCACTTGCGAAAATCCAAAGGATTACTCCGGAAGATTTAGCTAAAACTCTCAAGTCACTTCCGAAACTCAAGAAAGATGCGCCTGCAACCACTAGAAAAACTCCCGATAAAGCAACCAAGAAACATCCACCATGCGTTATCGAGCTTCTAAAGGGTGTCGGTCAGGGCGTTAGGGATAAGGCAGCTTTTGCTCTGGCTAGGCATTACCTCGATCAAGGTTATACTGTAGACGAAACGATTAATTTGCTCGAGCTTTGGGATGCTAAGAACACACCGCCCTTTAATGATCCGAACTTATTGGAAGATAAGGTCAGGTCCGCAGAAAAGGGATACGCTTTTGGTTGCGCCACTATTAATGCTGAATCGGCTTTCGCGGGTTATTGCCCTGGGAAAGATAAATGCGAGTGGATGCAGGTTTCCACAAAAGAGAAGCTTAAGAAAGGACTCATAGAAGAGAAATCCGCTTACGAGGATGAGAACTTCATCTATGAGGAGATTGTTACCGATCTTAAGATGCGGAAAAGATGTTTTGTGCGGTTTGATAAGAAAACCCAGGAAATGGTTACCGTCGAAGAAATTTCCTTACCAGACGGAAGATCAATTATACCTATCTGGGCACCGGAAATAGAACAGGGCGTAGTCCAGTTTCCCAGTGGCGTAGAAGAATATGGATCTCCTAAAGCCTTATTAAAGGAAATAAAAGATTTCATCCTCATCTACGTGGACGTCGACGAACGTGACTATGATTTTGCGAGTTGGTATATCGTCAGCACCTGGATCTATGACCGGCTTAATACTATCTCTTATTTCAGGTTCTTAGGCGACTCGGGCACAGGCAAGTCCCAAGGCCTTAACACGGTCGCCCAGCTTTGTTATAAACCGATGATGATGGCGGGGTCTGTCACTCAAGCTCCCATTTACCGAATTATTGCTAAGTACAAGGGTACCCTGATCATGGATGAATCAGATCTCAAGGAAACGGATACCACCAGCGAAGTAGTTAAGATTTTCAACTGCGGCTTTCAGCGCGGCCGCTCCGTGGTTCGTTGCGATAAAGATACACCCGGAAACATGGATGTCATGGAGGTGTTCTGCCCAAAGGTCTTTGCAGCGCGCTATAAGTTTGATGATATAGCTCTGGAATCACGGTGCTTTACACTTACTATGGAAGAAAGCGACCGGGAAGAAATTCCGGAGGCAGACGGACGCATATTCAACGGAAAATTAATGACGCTCAGAAATAAATTACTGCTTCTTCGGCTGCGTACTCTTCAAACAATTGACAGCGAAGATATCGCCTCTTTGAACTTAGGGAAGCTGGAGCCAAGATTAAAACAGATTGCCCGGTCATTCATTCTCCCCTTTAAGGACGACCCTGATATAATGGAAGAATTCAAGGATATCATGCAAGTCTATCAACGTGAACTCCTTGCGGAAAGGGTAGACTCAACCCAGGGACGCATTATCCATGCTATTTTTAAGGCAGCCAGTATTAGCGGGCGGGAGTATATTTCACCGGCCGCTATATCCAAGATCCTTACCGAAGAAATGAAGTTAGATATTACCGCCCAAACCCTGGGGAAGATATTAACTTCCTTGAAAATTAAAAGAAAGTTTCGTCGCGGATCCGGTCAGTCCGCTCACTACCTTATCTGGGATAATAAAATCATGGGAAAACATTTACGCCGGTACTTTTTACCAGAAGATAAGACGGATTACCTGTTTTTAACAGAACGCGAAATTGCTCAAGATGGCACCGAATTATTTTGCGAAAATGGTGAAAAATTACCACCTGAAAATATCCCGGAAAACGGCCCCGATTTAGAGGTTTAACTTTACATATCGTGACCTGTAGGCTCAAGCATGTATCGACTGTATCGGTAATTTCAATCGTAGGGACAGGACGGTATAAAAAAGTCGTAAAAAATCTATTGGATAAACCAAAGCTAAACCTAATATTTTTAAACCATTGAATAAAATAAAATTATGAGGTATAATGGTTTTTAATATAGTTAGGAGGTGTACTTTGGGTAGAAAAAGAGTGGAAACGAGGTGGCGTGATTCGATGTTAGAGACAATCGTCCAAGAATCCGGTATTAAAGGAGAATGTGTTGTCGTTAAGGTTGGAAATAACTGCCTAGTAGCTAAATCTATGGATGATATAAAGATCATGTTTAGGAACGAATTTGGCGATTTTAGTTGGCTTATTCAACAACCGTCATGTAAGTTCTGCGGTGAAACTAAAGAGGTGGTTAGTGCCGGTCACCCAGGGAGAAAAATAGACGGTAAAATGGTGGAAGTACATCAATTCTACTGTAAGAAATGTGATAAACATTTCTACATTATACCTAACATTTTAAATGCCATTGCTGCCCCTGATTTTTAAGAGTTATTGGATAAATAAATTAGGTTTAGATTTAAAATATCCAATAAAGTCAATCTAATATTTTCATTTAATTAAATGGGAAATAAATATTAGGTTTAGCTTTAAAATAAATAATAGAAAAATGAGTCAAAAAATATAGCCCGTCAGTCCCTACGATTGATTCTACCGATACAGTCGATACATACACTACCTACATAAAGGTGATAAATGAGAAAGAAAAAGAAGCAAGCCTTTGAAGCGGAAGTAACCGAAATAGAAGGCGTACAATTCGTCCGGATTATAAATGAAAAGAAGCAGAAGCCACCCAGCTACGCTGATTTCAGATGCCCTAACTGCGGCGCTGACCTAACGGAAGACGAGCTAGGTGCTTTCTGCCTGCATTGTGATTGGCCGGATAACGAAGAAGAATAAGGAGAGACATGCCAGTAATACTAAAAATTAAGTGTCCCAAATGTGGGGGTAAATTAATCCAGGATCAAGAGGAAGTATTTTGCATTAATTGTGGATACAGACCTCCGGTAGATATTTCCGAGTATCAAGCGACTCATACTAAGGGAGGAAATTGTAAATGGTAGATGAGATTACCAAGTTCACGCCCAAGGATCTTGGTCTGCCTAAGTTTTTCACTGCCTGGAGATCTGGTCAGGTTGAAGCGATAGATTCTATTACTACTTCTAGCAAGAATTTCTATTTACTGGATGCGCCAACAGGTTGTCACCCAAAGGGGCAAAAAGTTATTACGTTCGAGGGTGACCTGAAAGAAGTTCAAGATATTATTCCGGGTGACCAACTTATGGGACCTGACGGATTACCTAGATTAGTTAAATCCATTCACCAAGGTTTTGGAACACTTTTTAAAGTTATCCCCCAAAAAGGAGAACCATTTTATGTTAATTATGATCATATACTATCACTAAAATTAACTAAGGGAGTATATAAACCAAATCTAGGAAAATCAAAATATATAGAAGGTAAACACAGGGGTTCTGGGATCTATGGAGGACTGAAAGATTCCCAAATTATCAATATCCCTATATCACAATATATATCAAAGTCTGCAACATTTAAACACATAGCTAAATTATATCGCTCAAAGTGTATATCGTTTCAGCTAGTAAATACTTTGCCCATTGATCCTTACTTTCTCGGTTTTATATTAGGAGACGGAGGTATAAAAAATACAATCTCTATCACAAATATGCATGAAATACCCGAGATGTATAGAGAAGCTGAAAAATTCAAAGTACGAGTAAATTCTCCAATTCGAGCGGGAAGAGCCATGACCTGGACTCTCACTGTTCCCAGGGGTGGCGGCCGTAAAAATCCGCTTAAAGAAGAATTAAGAAATTTATCATTGTGGGGTTGTGGAGCGGGTGACAAATTTATACCGTTAATTTATAAAACATCTTCTGTACCGGAACGTTTAGAACTATTAGCTGGTTTAATAGATACAGATGGAAGTCTTACCGGGAATTGTTATGAGTATAGTTCAAAATCTATCTTTTTAGCAGAAGATGTGCTTTTTTTATGTCGTAGCTTAGGTTTAGCGGCTTACATGAAAGGAACTATTAAGAAGTGCCAAACCGGAAAATTAGGGTTATATTACAGGGTTTCAATATCCGGTAATTGCGATAAAATACCTTCACGATACAAGAAAGCAAAAAATAGACTCCAAAAAAAGGATGCTTTAATGGTTGGGTTCAAGGTAGAACGAACTAAAAAAGAAGAAGATTATTATGGTTTCGAACTAAATAAAGATGGTTTGTACTTATTAGATGATTTTACAATTACACATAATTCCGGCAAAACGGTTATTAGTATAGGAAGCTGGAAGAAGATGGCAGATCCTTACGACGTTCTTGATCGCATGGATAACGGCGAAGATAAACCAAAACGCCAGTGCGTGTATATTACCCGAACTAAGCAGCTCCAGACTCAAATAATGAACGAATTTCCTGGAATGGCTCAGACTATGAAAGGCCGGAGCAATTATAGGTGTCTTCTGACTCCTGGTAAGAATTCTCAGGCAGTGATGAAAGTCATGACTGGGACGGGGACTGCGAATAAGGAACCGCTTACGGCTGATCAGTGCCGCGGTAGTTCTAATTGTTCGCAGAAAGATGTTTGCCCTTATTTGCTCGCTAAGAAAAGAGCGGTACGAAGCCCCTTAGTCGTGTTAAATACGGCTTACTTCCTAGCGGAAGCCAATGGACCCGGACAATTCAGTGGAGCTCGGTGGTTGATAGTGGACGAAGTAGATTCCCTGGAAAGTGAACTAATGAATTTCGTTCATCTATCGGTATCCGATAAACAGTGTACTCAATACGGCATTCAGAGTCCTGTTCAGTGCTCTAATATCCATGAATGGAAGTCCTGGGCAGATATTAGTCTGGTTAAACTTCGATTGACCTGGCAACAGATGAACCTTGATCTCTCTTGTAAGGATCCTAATGCCTGGACTAACGTAGAAATTAAACAGCAGAAACAGCTTACTCAGCTCGGTAACTTTATCGAGAAATCACAGCAATTCACTCAGATAGTTGATGATAGCTGGATTATAAAGCAGGACGATGATAAAGACGCTGATACCGGACTACGCCGGCGCAGCCAGAAGTGGATATTGAAACCAGCTACCGTTTCGAAATATGCCTATCAGTATTTATGGCGCCATGGTCAAAGATCGCTCGGTATGAGTGGTACTATCCTTGATCCCAAAATATTGGCAAAAGATTTAGGGATCGGTGATTATGATTATATGCGGCTTGATTCTCCTTTCCCGGTTGAGAACCGACCGATTTATTACGAACCGGTAGGAAGGCTCAACCATTCCAACATGGACGCCTCCTTGCCGCTGCTAGCCCGTAAGGTGCAGACGATCATGGATACCTACCCGGAAGACCGCATACTCGTTCATACCACCTCTTACCGGATCCGGGACTTTCTCTATGCCAGTTTACCGCGAGCTCGCTTAATGACCCATAACTCAGACGACCGTGAAGATGCGCTGGAGATATTCAAGAACGGGAACTTACCGAAAGTGATGCTGTCTCCGTCTTTCGATAGAGGCGTAGATCTTCCATCAGCTCGTTTTGCCAAACAGGTCGTAATTGTCTGTAAAATACCATATCCGGACTTATCAGACCCTCAGATAAAAGCTCGATTAGAGTTACCTGATGGAGAGCAGTGGTATAACATTAAGACTGCCCAGACTCTTCTCCAAATGACCGGCAGAATGACTCGAAGCAAAACTGACTTTACTGATACCTACATCCTTGATGGCGCCTTCATGGGTTTGCTGCAACGAACTCGGGGAGTCCTTTATAAATGGTGGACAGATGCTATTAAATGGGGAGGCAAGCCAAAGAAATGAATGTATATACCAGTTTATACATAATTGGGACAGTTAATGTCCGGACTGTAAGCTATCGGATGGTAACAAGATTAAATGGCCCCTTAAAACCAAATGAGTTTGCTTATAAGTTGGAAACGTGTTGTGACTTAGATGCCTGGAAAAATCGGGTCAAGGATGTTAAATTGCCGCCCATTTCCCCTATGTCGAATGACCTCTTAGCGGCAAAAGAAACTCTTATTGGCAAGAGCTTGGGTGAGCTTACCATTGATAGGATGTCACGATGAAGAATTGTGAGAACTGCTTCTACTTCTGTAAAGGTACAGCCTCTAAAAGACTGACAGATATGCATATATCGGAAGGTGGTAATTGTCCGTATTATTGGCCAGAAGAAGAATTTCTCACTAAGATGTCCCTGGATAGAATGCAAGGGATAAATCTCTCAAGATGGGATTATCTTACGATGCATAATTTAGAGGTGGAAAGACGTTTCAAACCACGGCTAGTTGGAATATATGGACTATGAGTAAGAAAACTACCAGGGTTCGCCGAAAGCTGAAACTCAAACAGATTAAAGAAAAATATTCAAATCTTTATTCCATGATTGAGAGAATAGGTGGCTCAGATATTAAAATAGAGGAAGAATTTAAAAGACAACGGAACCGGGAGTTAACCCGGGTTTTTAATAAGAGGAGGTAATATGAACTGTCAGGTGTGTGGTCAAGAAATGGTCGTAATTAAATGGAATTCCGCTGGAAATATTGCTTATTGTAATAATATCCATTGCACCCACTGGCATCAACCATACGCTGCCGGTGATGCCCAAATTACACCGGTAAAAACACTTGCCCGGAAAGAACCCAATCCAACTTCTCATAAATATCATAGGACCCGAAAGGAGAGATTGAATGAAGCTCCTAGTAAGTTGGAATAGCGCAGGTGACATTGAGATCCACTTAGGTAGTAAACCATTACCAGTCATGGTCTACCCGTTAGATACAGTTAGGATTATGCTTCGAATGACTATGCAAAATTGGGTAGATGCAGACGAGTTAAGGTATTGCGTCCTTGATTTTATGGATAACCAGGATCTTGAGTTTACTAGCTCAAACAATAAAATGTTTTTCCCATATACTCAAGAAGTAGACGTTAGGAGGCGGATATGCAAATAGCAGTGATTAATGAATCGGCAGAGGTTTATAATCTCGCTGTCCATAAGATAGAAAATTACCATAAGAATCTGGGAGATACCGTTTTCATGTCTAAAAGAGCCGATGCTTGGGCGCGTAAATGCGAGAAAGCTTACTTATCGGCTATATTTACCTGGGACCTGCCCAAGCTGGTCAATGATGCCCGAATGTTAAAGTCTCTCGGGATACAAATAGAAATAGGCGGTCCGGCAGCAACCGCGCTCCCAGATTACATAGAAATGGGAACCGGTATCAAACCGATTTTGGGAATAGACCCCAGATTTGAGTTTGTGAAAGGCGAATTCGAAATGTCTTTCACATCCCGGGGGTGTCCTAGAGCCTGTGAATTCTGTATAGTTTCGAAACTAGAAGGTCGTAAAATAATAGAATATTCAGACTTCAATATCCCGGTTGGTAAAAATCCATTTATCGGTGACAACAATATCCTGCTGACTAGTTGGGATCACCAAAAAATGGTGGTCGAAAAACTTATGGGAGTTAAAAATCTGGATATTAACTCCGGCTGGGATGATAGAATATTTATTCAGGATCCGGATAAATATTATGATCTTTATTCTCCACTTAGATGTGAGACGTGGCGTTTCGCTTATGATAAACCTGAGCAGAAAGAGGTCATTAAGGAATGTGCCGATTACCTACATAAGAAGGGAGTTAATTATCGTAAAATAAATGTGTTTTGTTTAATTGGCGGACCTGGCCAGAGCTTTGAAGATTCTGTAGGAAAAATAGAATACCTGATAGATATCGGAGTTAGTCCATATCCCATGCAGTACAGGCCATTAAACATCCTGCAAAGGGAATGCTATTTTGTTGGGGCGGTGTACCCAAAATTTGGCGTACGATACCTAAATTCGAACAATATAAAAAGAAACGACTCGAAACTACTCCCGGCCAGATTAAAATGTTATAGAGAGGTAAATATGACAAGTGTAATCCCACCTAAGGAAGAGCCTAATCTAAAGATCGAAATCAAAGAAAGTAACAGGACATCAACGTGCCGCTTGTGCTTCGAAAACATCGCAAAGGGAGAGTATCGGATTAAATATCACATAAGTTACTATCACGCTCAATGCTGGGTAGATTGGCTGGCCAGCTTGCCTAATTTCCGGGATATGTGGGAACACGGTATTAATAAAGCTGTGATGGATAGAATCTGTCCAGAAGACCAGGCACGGAGAATGTTATGAGATACCTTAAAGGTACACATCCCGGCAGAAATGCAAGATTTCATGAGAAATGGGAGAAAGAAAACTCACTTACCACTACTGAACATGCAGCTCGGGATAGATTTGAATCACTAAATTCGGCCCGGGCAAGGCTTTGTGCTACCTGTAAGGCTAGGGAACAGATGGTATATATCAGGGCCGAAGTCTATAAATATGTACCAGGACTTAAAGAGCGCGAAGAATCTTGTTTACATGATATGGATCCCAGAACTGCTGATGGGAAAGATTGCCCGTATTACGAAGTAGACGAAGAAGCCCTAGCAGAAGTAACTCTCGAAAGAATTAAGGCGAGCGAAGATGAGCAAATACCGAGTTAATCCGGATCCGGCCGGTCTTTGTTTCTGGCTGATTCCGCAGGAAGAAAAATATAAATCCTATTCCGGGGTCTGGTTTTGCTTGAAGAAGCAAACAAACCGATACTGGCTAAAGAGATAATGGGATATTTGTTGACTTCCAGGTTAACGGAGCTCATGTTAGGGATTTCGTTCCTCAAGAGATCGATTTTCTGGTTATAGTTAGACCGGCCACCGATCTAGAGGTAACTTTAGCTAGATTAGGAGGTGAGATATAACTCATTATTGGGTAGACACCGATACCCTCGAAAAGGCTGTCCTATTTAGAATGGAAGGAGAAGATCCACCACGATACTTATGCTCCTGTGGAAAGATCTATAATTCACATATGGAACTAGAGAGGCATATAACTAACTACGATGAATATTGGGAGATGAGGGAAAGGATGAGAAAAAAATTATGACTTGTTATGCCTGCCGGAGATCTTTCATGAAAGTAACTTATACCGGAGTTTGTAAGCAATGCCAAGCGGTCGTAGATAAAGAGATTAACGAATTAAGGAGGAAACATGAATACAAACCGAGCCTTTCTGGTAGCAATCAGAACCATGATCTGGGATCCGGACTTTAAGGATTTTGCAGAGTGGGAGTCGGTTCCACAACCGTATCAGGAGGATTTCAAGTCCTGGGTTAAAAATCACGAAACTCTATCAATGCCGTCTTTTCTTCCTGGCTGGATAGATCCGAAGATGCCCTGGTCAATGTACCGTCATGAGTATATCGCTTACTTATTAGATAGGGAGATTCAAAATGAGTTCGAAGAAGAGGAAACTACGCCAGCAAGAGTGGCTAATGAAAGCGGAAGCCAGCAAAGTACTCAAACGAATGACAGGGTATAAAAAGTACTTTGGCTTCCGGCGAGCCGGCGTGGTTTAAGGAGGAAATATGGTTGAAAATAATTTACCCGAAAAACCTTGTGGAAGCTGTAAAAGTACCAAATTCTTTCGAAGAACTCCATCACATATAGGTGAGAAACGCGGTGATTGGAATTGCGCTGTTTGCCACCCACCGATAGAGGGGGTTCCGGGGGAATTATACGAGATTGATACTAAAGACCAGGAAAGGGAAGCCCTAAAAGTTCGGGTCAGGACCGGTATTGATAAAATGTGGCAAGCCCACGAAGCCATTAAAAAATTGATTCCAGAAGACGATGATCCCCAATTCGAGACAAAGAATCAAATCTGGAAAGATAATGTGGATAAGTGGGTGGAGGCTGAAAAACGCCTGGAGATCCTGGTGCAACAGCTCAACATTGAATTTGGATTCCAGGATTGCGTATTCCTGATTAATGGAAAGAAACGTAATTGCCTGGGTAACAATCCGGACGGTTCCTGGTGTGTACTATGTACCTGCGATAAA
>Ga0172381_10003977_pt1 | contig 15452 bp, 16 predicted proteins | sample Leawel6488metaG_FD_119754 | JGI IMG/M metagenome (GOLD analysis project Ga0172381, IMG submission 119754) | Leachate microbial communities from a municipal landfill in Southern Ontario, Canada - Leachate well 64-88 metaG | ecosystem: Engineered > Solid waste > Landfill > Unclassified | place...
AAAGAAAAAAGTTTCAAGAGTTGATCGTCAGCTTGGAACAGAGGTACTTGATGTAGGGGATACTAAAAGTCCTTTTTATCAAACAGAGGAGGGAGCAGGATTACTTAAAGGCTTTTTTGAGAAGTTATCACCTGAAGAGATTGAATTTGATCCAGAAATTAAAACACAGAAATTAATCAATGATGCTAATAGGTGGGCAAGAGGGGATAAAGATGTAGATATTAATGTCGTTAGAGGTGAACTAACACAGATGTCTACTGAGGCTGAGAATTATTTAACTAAGACAACAGAGGATGGAAAGAAACTATTCATTGATGAACAGTCATTTGAAGGCTGGAAGGACACAGTTGATAAGGCGGCTAATTGGGTAAGGAAATTAGACCGTTCAAAAATTAAACAAACACCAAAGTTAGATGAGTTATTAGAACTGGATATTACTAAAGAACCATCTGGTCCTACACTATACGACTTAGGCGGTGCAACTGGTGAGGCATTTAAGCAGGTATATGATAAATCTGTTGAGTTACTTAGAAGTGTTCCTTCTGTAGAAAACCTCAGCAAGATAGCACGTGGAATCCTACTTGAAGGTAAACTAAAGTTCGAAGATTTTAGTGTTAGGATGAAGGAGATTGTAGGTGACCTCTGGGACAATGTCAAGGGATTTATTAAACAGGCTTATGATGAAGCTAAGAAGTGGAAAATTTTTACTGATGAAAGAGGAATGGTTACCTGGCATGGGACGAAGGCTATGTTTGATAGGTTTAAGAATGAGTTTATTGGTAGTGGTGAAGGCGCTCAGATAAAGGGATGGGGACACTACTTTACAAGTAAGAGAGAAGTAGGAGAGTGGTATGCTAAGAATGTTGGAGGAGATAACCTTGAAAGATCTAAAATTCTCCACGAAGTAAAACTTCCAGAAGATGCTGATTGGCTGGATTTAGATAACCCTATTCCTCATGACCAAGTTAGAAAACTTCTAAATTATTTAGATATATCTGACGAAAAAATATCAAGTAGGTCCTTTGAAACTTTGATAAATACACTAAAAGGAGAGCTATCACTTCATCCTGACACAAGAGACTTTGTACGTATTACTGGTGGTGAAATACAGAATTTACTAACAGACGTCTTTGGTAGAAGAGGAGCATCTGAGGTTCTTTTAAAGTCAGATATACCTGGGAATACTTATATAGGAGGTTCCTCAGGTGAACGTAACTATGTCGTATTTGATGAGAAGCTTCCTGAGATAGTTGGTACTACTACTTTAGATATGCTAGGCTTCCAGCGTATGTATGAGATTCTGTTTGCTAAAAAAGCTATTAAAGAAAAGAAAGGAGTTCCTGTTATTGACAAAGAGAAACTTAGCCCTGAAGATAGAACTATCTATGAAAAGGGTGAAGAGTTCAACAAAGCCTTTGAAGCAGCTGAAGAAGCTAAAAAGTTTGACCTTGGTAGATTCCTTGACCGAGCTGGGTTTCAAACTGAACGTGCTATCCATGAGCGTAAGGGTAAGTTACGTAGGATGTTGGTAGATAAGTATGGTGAGAAAGGTGAACGCATGCTACGTTACATAGATGCTAATGAAGCCTCAGATGGGCGTTCGGATAGGATGTACTATGAGATGACTAAGGAGGCCTTTGAGGACGTGCCACATAGTCTAACAAAGGAAGTTAGTGCAGTTAATCTTGCTGATAGGTTACATGACATCTATGGTTATAAATCTGCTTCACAGTTCAAGGCACCTAAAGGGATGGGACCTACTGAGACTGCTGTGTTTAGAGAGTTGATAGCCACCTATCGTAAGATGACTCCTGAAGAGGTAGTCAAGGCTAAGAAGGCTAGTGATGTTCTATTTTCTCATGTCAAGAAGTGGGTTGATGAGATGGTGAGAGTAGGTCTTAAATCACCTGAGGAAGGTGAACTATTGAAACAGCATAATTATCGTAAGCTACGCTCAATTGATGTTGAGAAGTTGTATGACACTGAGTATAAAAAAGGTTTGAAGATAGGTGATAAAATTATCAGACAAACAGACTCAGGTATAGACACATTAGCTAATAGGGCTATCAAGTTGATTGAACCAGATTGGAGGATTCTATATAAGGAAACTGCCAATAGAATATTTAGGAGAGTTTCTAACCAGGAGATGAAACTGGAATGGAAAGATTTTGATGCTGCTCATCCAGATAATCCTTTTGTAATATTTAATGAGAATGATAGACTAGCAAGTAGAGTTCTTAGACAACGACCTCAGGGATGGGTAACTGACTTCTGGTATGACAATGGTAAGAGAAAATCTATGTATTATCATCCTGATGTAGCTATTCAGTTACTAGCTACTGGACCTCATATGAGTTACTGGCTAACAAAGGTAATGACTAATGTTTTAGGTGTAAATCTTACAAGGTCAATGGCTGTAAGTGCCTCAGCTTTTTGGGCTATATCGCGTGGTATAACTATGGACATGGCTCATACGTTTTTTAGTGCACGCACCTTTGACTCAGCCGCTGGTAAGTATAAGAGGATGTATTCTAACATTGCCCCAGTCTACCTTGGTCAAATAGGTAGTGACATGGCTGGTACTTTCTACGATGTAATGACTAGGGGAGAGAAGACAGGAATATATGAAAAGTCTGGTGGCATGATGCCTTTTTTAGCTATGCGTGAACAGCATTTTCTTGGTAGAGGTATTAAACCTCCTGGTGAATACTCTAAAATCATGGATGGGATTAGTTTCATCGGTCAAAGTATGGAGAAGTGGAATAGGGTTGCTGTAACTGAAAGGTCTCTCAAACGTATGGCTAAGGAGAATGGTATTAGTCTTGAACAGGCTTGGAAGGATAAAGAATTAGTGATGAAAGCTGTTCATGATGCAGTTGAGAGAATGCCTTATAGGCAGGGTGGTTGGCTAACAAAGGAAGTAGATAAACTATTTGGCCCTTTTATAAATGCCAGTTATCAAGCAGGTCGTACATTCCTACGTGGGGCTAAGGAAAATCCAGTTGATTTCTGGACTAGGATGTCTAATATAGCTATACCAACTATAGGTGCTACTATTGCCATGACAGCTATGGCTCCTGAAGCTAAGAGGGATATTCCAGAGTGGAGACATTCTAGTGGTCCTACTATTACACCTTTCCCTGATGCACTGAATTTCATCGACGAAGATGGTAATAAGAGATGGGTAACTTTAACTCTTCCACTTGATCCAGTTGTGTGTAGTTTCTATAATATATTTAGAGGAATGACAGACAAGGCATTGTATGAGGCAGGGGTTACAGATATAGAGCCTGACTATGCTTCGATAATAGAGTCTATAACCAGAGCCTTACCAACTGAAGCACCAATGTCTCCTACGGTATCAGCTTATTTAGCATATGCTAAGAATATAGATATATGGCGTGAGAAGAATGTTGTTCCAGAGGCTTTTCCATATCCTATGAGTAGGTTCGAAGGACAACAGGACCCTAATGTTGGACAACTACCAAAGGATATAGCTAAGGTAACTGGGTTATCAGGACCTAGATTACAAGCAGCTGCTCAACAATTAGGTATGAGAAATAATGAGTTTGCATGGGCACTGGGTTCACTCTACGACAAAGCAATGAGTGATGTAGATCCAAGGATGCGTAGGCAGCATTGGATTATGTCGGCTTCTCAAATCCCTGGGCTTAAAAATGTTTTAGGTGTGACAGTTCCTAGGGCATATCGAACTGGCGAACGTAAAGAGATGAAAGAATATGATGCATTAGAGAGTATGATTAGACGTGATAAGTTCGATGCGATAGTTGAGGGATACTATTGGAAAGGTGCTGGGGATGAGGGTGATATAGATGAGTTTATAGGTAGTTATGAGGAAGAGCATATTAGGAAATCGTTAGAACAAAAACGAGACTTTGTAAGAAACACTGCTACTCTACCTCATAGGACTTCATGGTCTAGTATTTTTCACACAACTCCTGAATACAAGGCTAAGGATTTTTATAGGATTTGGAAATCTGAAAGGTCACCTGAAGAACGAGATGCTCTTGAAGCTGAAAAAGATGCTTTGATGAGAGCTGGTTATGTAGGTGAGGAAAGTCGTGATAGGTTTGAAAGAGTTCTTAGTGAGTTGCAGTCTGGTGAAGCAATTCTAAAAGATGATTATTCACTTGAGTATCCTGATAGGAGGTAACATGAAGAAGTTGGTTTTAGTGTTTGTAGTTATTTTAATCTTAGGTTGTGCAAAGGCTAATATAAAAAGGACTGAGTTTGGGTCAGATGGTAAAGTAACTGTGGTTACAGAAGTATCTTCAGAGAGACCTATTTTTGCGTCTACTTCTATAGCTTGGACATCTGACACAGGTAATTTAAATTCAGCTTCCTCTGTTGACATGAGTCAAATGTTGATAGGGTTGTTGTCTGGGTATTTAGCTACTCAGACACCAGTTGTTGGCACTGCAATTACAGGAGGTAAGTAATGAAATTCTGGAAAACAAGTGTAGGTAGGTATGTTAATAGTGTAGCCATAGGCCTCGATCAGATGGTTCAGGTTGTCATGAGTCCTATAATGTCAGGTAAGGTTGGAGACCCTGACGAGACAATCAGCTCAAGACTTGGTAGGATGAAGCTGAAGTATGGTGGTAGAATCCCATGGTGGAGACCACTGTCAAAAATAATTGATTTAGGTTTAGATAAGATAGATCCTAATCATTCTATAGATGCTATTGGTCACTGATTAATCTTCTAAATCCTGCCTGAGTATCTATAATATATTTCCCATCCTGAATGATTGGATAGATTGTTAAAAGACAGGCATCAGAAGTATTCTCTTTGGAGGTTGTAAAGCCTATACACCTACCTTTAGGGTACTTAGATGCCAAGTCTTTTAGCATTGAGTTTATTGCTTCTAGTTCCTTACCATCTAGACATGTTACACAGTATTTACTCATGCTATTCCCTTTCTAGTCTTTTAATTAGATTGTCTACTCCAGGTCTACGAATTATTTTTATGTAGTTAGATGCTTCCAAGGTAGTTAATACTCTATCCATTGATAGCTTATCCATATTACCCTCAAAAGATCTGGCGAAAAGCCAGAGAGGTATTGTGTCTGTTGCACTATTCTCGATAAATATAATAGCGTCGTTTATGAGCGATGCAATATCACTCTTTCCAATGCCTCTAAAAACAAGACCCATTCTGTTCTCAACTTCAGTTATTAACCTATCAGCCCTTTCTAAATCTTCTTTCTCTAGGACTAATTCATCATTCCTACTTGCACTACATACCATAGCAAGAGAGAGTAGGTGATTTCTACGTCTTCCACAGTAACCATCAAACTTCTTGTCATGGAATGGAGGGTTTTTAGCTGCTACATGGCACCATTCTGAGTAAAGTTTAGCCGAGTCTTTAGTGAATCTGTAATTGCCACTAATCAAAACTATCTGACTTAGGTCGTGTATTAGGGCTTGTTGTAAGTCAGTGTCTTTTTGTGAACTTGATTGAAATATTACTAATTTATCCCTCTTATCCTCATTAACGAAGATTATGCGAGAGGTAAGACCACCGCCTATGGCTTCCATAGGAAGCATACTCTGGATATTGTCAGGGGTGGTGCCTGCCAGGAGGTTAACCCAGGTGCCAATTATCATCTCTTTATCTCTCTTAATGGTATCGTAGATCCATTTAGAAGGACAATCATACCAGTCGCATAAAGCAGATATTAACTCTCTGTTATGGTATCCTAGAAAAACAGTGAACTCATTACTAAATACTGTAAGAGATGAATGAAAGATTTGTTCTCCAGTCTTCATATCTATGTCGGTTAAATTAGTCTCCTTCATCCTTCTTATAAGGGCTTGTAAGGAAGTAGATTGAGCACTAAGTTTTATCTGTGGAATCTGACTAAGAATATCATAAGCGTATTTCATTGCAGTTCCTTTGCCAGTAGCTGATGGGCCTACTAAGACAACATAAAAGTTAGGGTAGAATGTAAGTGAGATACCCATGTCTACTCTAACTTTGCGCTGGAGTGCAGATGCAATAGCTGATATTGCAGTCCATTTTCTAAACATGATAGGAGGTTCTGAATCTTCAGTTAAGGCCATGAAACCATCTAGCCAATCAGGTAAGTGCCGTTTGTTATCTGTCATTGTTGTGTCTTGCTATAGTTAATAGATTCCTCCGTGTTAGATTGTTTAATTTTTGAACGAATATTTGATAACTCATCATATACCTCCTTTAGTTTATCAGATAATGATTCTTGTTCAGTTGGGATATTCTTGCTTTTTAGTTCTACCATCTCGTCCTTGCACATATTGAAGCCTATAGATAAATCACAGGGGGTTTTTATTTCTCTGTCCATCCAATAAAGAGGTTGTTCGATAGAGTTCTTAATTAGAAGTAACATTCTCGCATGTTCAGACCAGGGAATTGATATAGGAATTTGAAACACTATCGAATCATGTATCTGGGTAAGAAGTTCTAGTGGTTTAAATATATGTTGGTTGTAGTAAATAAAATTAACTCCATGTTCGTTTATTTTATCTGCGCATGAACTTTGTGCAAGGTGAGCATAGGCCTCACGATAGATATTTTCACATGCTGACTTAGGAACATTTGGATGAGAGGGGATTATAGGACCTAGGAATAATCTATTACGACCAAATAGGTTGGTAATAGTTCTATTCTTCCTCAGCATATCTTGAATTAGGGTGTGATAACCTTCTCTAATTTGTGGGTATCCTCTATGAATTAAATCGAGAATGTACTTAGCCTCTGACTCACGTAGTTCATTTACCAGCGCAAAGGTTTTATACTGGACGTCATAGTTAATAGCATGATTACCTTTCTTTCCCCAGTATCGTTCACTCTGGCGACCATCACCTATTGTCGAAGAGCCATCTTCTTTTGAGATTTGATCATAGGGTTTGTTGAAAATGATTGAAGCTGTGAGGGTGTGTAGGTCGATTCCCTGCTCAAAAGCTTCAATCTGCGAAATAACACCACCCACATAGGCAACAATTCTATTCTCAATTTGAGATAGGTCGAAACTATATCCAATATATCCTTCATCAAAGAGGAAGAATCTAAGGAGGTCATGAGGCCAGTTCTGTTGGTTACCTCCAGTTCCAAAGATAGTTTCACCCGATGAGAGTCTACCTGTGTCAGTTCCAACAGGTTTGTATGAACTTCTATATCTTCCATCTTTGTCCACCTTTCCTATGTTTAAGTAAGTTGAGATTCGTTTGCTTAGGGATCTAATGTCTAACATTATACGAGCTGCTTGGGAGCCATTAGTTCCAAGTCTAGCTATTCTTTTTAGTGCATCAACATCTGTTGTTACAGCGTATTTACCATAAGAGTTTCGTTTTTTGTAAGGGTGAATTTTACATTCTTGGTAGAAGTATTTCATCAACTGCTGTGGTGAATCGTAGTTGATGTCATATCCTACAACTTCGTTTAATTTGATTGCTAATTCATCAAGTTTAGTTTGTTGTTCATCTTTGTAGGTTGACATTCCTTCTACGTCGATTCTAATTCCACGCTCTGACATATACATGAGAGGTTCTTGTAATTTCCTATGACGTTCATAGGTTTCTTCATTATGTTGCTTTCGTAGTGTTTGCATCTGCTTTGGAAAAGCCTCGTTGGGGACAATAGAGTCCATACCGTTGTAGTTCCACCACTCTTCCCATGAACCAGTGCCCATCTTCATCCACTGCTTTCCATCGTCTTTGTAGTATGGTATATCTGTGTACATGGTAGTGACAAAGGCTAGGCCAGCAGAGAAGTCTGGGTAGGATATTTTTTGGGCTATTTGTGTACAGTTACAAATACCTTTAGGTCGTATACCGAATTTGTGGAATAGAAACTGCATATCAAAGATGAAGTTTGCGCCTATTTTAACTATCCTTTCTTCCTGGATTATCTTAGCTATGCGACGCATTAGTTCAAGTTCTTGGTCTATTTGAAAGTAATCTCCTTGGTAGTCTCTGAAGGGAATTGAGATAGCGTCGTGGATAGACCAACTAAGTGATATACAATTTAGTTCACCATTTATAACCTCGATGTCGATAGGGATTGATTGACCCCTGAGACCAATCTCGTAAATGAAATCTAATGTATCACAGGATTGGCTAAAGCCTGGCTTTGTTATGATATTTCTCTCCAGACGTCTAATTTCCTTAAACTCACTTTCTTTCTTAGCTCGTTCTATATCCTCACAAATGAGTGGTTTGTTTAGGAAGTTGAACTTAGGTGGAATGAATGTAGCAGGGTGGAAGGTAGGAACGACCTTTAGCCCTGGGACAAGTGTAGATTCGAGTACACTCCCGCGCCATTTAGTTATGCCTACTCTACTAGTAAGTGCTAATAGGGCTACGTTGCCAAAGGCTAGAATACAATTAAGGGAGGTTTTCTTTAGTTCTTCACCTAGCTCTTTGAAATATTCATAGGCTTCAGGGTGAACTGTAGATTGACCCCTGGAGTCTATCTTTATATAATATTCGAGAGGATGGTCTAGGTCTTTTATTACGTTTGTTAGGTATAGGTTATGCCTAAGGACTTTAGTCATTATTAGACACTCATCAAGACCTTGACCTGCAGGACCTATGAATGGCTTACGAGGATGTGCTTTGACCTCTGACCATCCAGGCTGTTCACCACAACCTCCGAGAGTTGCAGTGATGGGACCTGAGGGAGGGACATAAGTTGCTTTCATATTTCTCCAGATTGTTTAAAAATTAAACGATATTGGTTTGACTCATCTTATGCACCCTGACAAGAAATGAGTCCTTGTAGGACTTACTTAACTCAAATCCAATAGGACTAAGTCCAAGTTCGTGTGCGGCTATTAAACCACTACCTGAACCAAGAAATGGGATTAGGACACGTGAACCTGGGAAAGCGAAGGTTTCGTAGATGTTCTTTACTAAATCTTTAGGACGCTCAGTTGGATGTGTCTTCTGTTGTGCAGGTATTGGTGGGTATCTAAAATCATTACCTTTGCCTATTTTGTTTAAAGCTGGCTTACCCTTCCAAGCGTAGAAGAACATCTCATAAGTGTTAGCGAGCATAGTTTCAAATTGGTTAGTTTGGCCAGTTGACTTTGTCCAGATACCACACATCCGAGTAGTGTTGAAGCCTGCTGAGATTAATGCTGTGTATATATCATTAAACCAAGGTTCAGGGGCGAACCAACAGATTAACCATGAGTGAGGTGCCATAACTCGATAGCATTCTTTGAATAGAGTATTCATACCTTTCCAGGGTGAGTCATCTGAACCATTCATATAAATAGACTTATCAATCTCATTATATTCACTCATGTCATAGATAAATGTCCCATCCTTTTTCTTATTTTTAGCAAGGTCAAGTGCATAGGGTGGGTCTATTTCAACCAGGTGCATTATTTCATCAGGGATTTGTTTCACCCCCTCAAAGAAACTCTTATTGATAAAGCATTTAGATAACTGTGCAAGTGTACCAGATGATTGTTGTGTATCTAGTCTTTGTAAAATAGTTTGTTTGATTATCTCTTCGTCTAATCTCCTTAAAACTTTAGATGCATCACTAGCTGTCTTACATCCATCGAAGAGTTCTGGAAAAGCATCTCGTGCTTCAGCTCTTTTGATTGACATAGAGACAGCACCTTTAGACAGACCACCTATTAATTCCCCAGTATCTTCAAGTGAATGACCAGATTGTCCAGGACCTGGAGATTTAACTCCGTATAGTTCTTGTTGCATCTGATGAATTTCCATTGTTAGTTGATCAAGTTCATAGTATTCAAAATCCTTACGCCAGAAGTTTTCTGACTTCTCGATAATTTTTATCTCGGCTTCTGATACACCTTCTGGATAAATACGGACTGGGATTGTTTCTATGTTGTTACGCTTTAGAACTGTGTATCTACGTTCACCGGCTAATAGTAAATAGGTCCCATCCTTGTTGTCTTTAACTGCCAAAGGAGCTATAAGACCACTCTCCTTCATGTTAGTTTCTAATCCGTCTAAATCCCCCATCATTTTACGAGCGCGTTCTCCAACTGTAATTGAACTCAATGGAACCATAGCAACTATGCCAACTTTAATAGTCATTCCTAACCTCCTTAAATGTAGTTGTTACTCTTTTGGCATTAAGAGTTTTAGTAACTCACTAGCTTGGCTTGCACTAAGGTCAGGTGAGTTAGTGGTTTTCTTAGCTGTTTTCCTATTAGGCTTTCTCTCAGCCATTCGGCTATTAAGTCTTATTTGACGAAGTAGTTCTATAGCCTCGTCATTACTCATGTCTAATATGGAATCATAGTTAAGATCGTCTATATTAGCCATCTCCATTGTCCTTTTTAAAATGTTGAGTAAGTAAGTTCATGAGTTGAGTTAGAGTAGTGTTAATAGATGCTAATGTATAGCACATTCCACATACTTCTAATTTTATAACATCGCCTTTCATAGTAGGTTGATATAGAATAAAGTGAGACTTTGGGTGAACTTCATAGTTACACATCTGACATTTTTCGCTCATTTTTTCTTCCTCCCATTGGCTTTTTTCATAGATGGAATTACTTCCCTAGGTTTAATCTTACTACTGAGGATAGCACCTATAGCCATACCACCATGTTCTTCGATGAGGTCTAAGACGTCATCTAAGATAGCACCAAAGATAGCTCGACGTAGACCGTAGGTCTCAAGGACTTTATCAGCCCTTTGTTTCTGCTCCTCAGTTATTTCAAACGAGAAACGTGGTTTATAGTCTTCAACGCTCACTGTAGCTCCTTTCGAGTTTGTTTAATTATTAAACGAATTAACGCCATTTAGTTTTAGGATAAATAACTGCTTTTCTTATCCTATCTTTATAAGGTAAGAGTTTGGAGATTAGTGTGGTTACCTCACCTTGGATGTCAGTAGTTGGTACATATCCAAGGTCGAATAGTTTTTGATGATCTGGGTTGTAGTAATGGTGTTCTTCCTCGTTACGTGGGTTTTCTATGTGCTCTATAGAAGCATCAATACCTAAAGACTTAGCTCCTCTAACAACTGTATCCGCTAAACTATTAAGTGTATAGATATTCTCAAATTGGTTAAAGGTTCTATACTCACCTTCTTTAGGAGGATTTTCTATAGCTATTGTTAAACAATGGAGAGAGTCTTTGAGAGGTAAGTAACCTCTTGTTTGTCCACCTGCTCCATATACAGTTAGTGGAATTCCAGCTATTGCTTGCACACAGAAGCGATTAATGACTGTTCCAAAGTATTCATCGTAGTCAAAGCGAGTTAGTTCTTGTTCATTCTCACCTTCGAGACCAAAGACTACTCCTTGCATGATGTCGGTAGAACAAAGTCCCCAGTTGCGACAGGCAAACTCGATGTTTAGTGAGTCGTGGACTTTGGATAGGTGGTAGAATGAACCTGCAGTGCGAGGGAATAGAAGACCTGACATTGAACATAGACATTGATAAGCACCTGAATTACCTAAACACTGAGCTGGAATCCTACCTTCAGGTATATCACAATTAGGTGTCCCATACTCTCCCATTGTGCCTAGTTTTACAAGGTGAGCTTTAGGAAATTTTTCTCTCATTTTCCATAATAGATTAAGTGTGCCTAAGACATTATCTCCCTGTGACCTAACTGCATGATAACTATCCTTCATTGAATATGGTGCAGATGGTTGTTCAGCTAAGTGCACAATAGTATCTGGGTTAATGTTTATATTATAATCGCAGTTTACAATATTCCTATAAGATATACCAAGGTATCTATCTCCATATGTATTATATAGGTATTCTCCTCTTTTATATATTGAAGGAAGAGGAGTTAATGAATCACCACCTATTTCTTCAACACGAGCTCTTCTTATACCACTGTCTAAACCATATACAGAATGACCTCTCTTCATTAGATGATTTGCCAAAGAATATCCAATGTAACCATCTATACCTAATATAGCAATTTTCATAGTTCAAACCTCCTAATTTTTATGTTAGCGTGTTTAGATATTTCTATAGACACTTCATGATAAGGTAAGATTTCGTCTACTACAATTTCCTTAACTCCTGCATTTATAAGTGTGTTCATGCAGTCTTTACATGGTACGAGACAGTTCATGTATAGTGTGGAACCACTTACAGATGCACCTATCCTTGCAGCACTGGAAATACAGTTTACTTCAGCATGAGTTGCTAAGCAGAGGTGAAGCCCCTAACCACTTTTATATCCTGCTTTTTTACGAGGACATTCAATACAGTGAGGGACTCCACGTGCAGGGCCGTTGAACCCAGTTGCAATAACCACTCGTTCACGAACAAGGAGTGCACCTATTTGACGTGATAGACAAGGAGATTTAGATGAGACTGCCCAACATATTTTATGGAAGTATGTGTCCCAACTATTCATCAATAACCTCCAGGTCAATTAGCAATGCTTCGAGAAGAAATAGGTAATTTCTTGCATCTGTTACTTTCTCAAGCCATTCCTTAGTAGAGTATTGATCTGGAGTTTTCACCATCTCAGCGATTGATGTGATAGGTTTAATACCCATACCCCAGAGAGACTCAGTAGGCCATTCACTATTCACAACGCCAGCTTTTTTAAACTGTGAAAGTCTATCTTTTCCATAGGTGTATTCTTTACCTTTGGAGGCAAGTACTTTTTTAGTTCTGTTAAATGCTCTATCAACAGCGAGATTAAAGTCTTCATTTGTCATAGTCTTTTCTCCTTATAAAGTGCATCTGCTTGGCTCGCCTTTTACACTAGTAGTTTATCAAGGTCTGCCAAGCAGAATAGCACTGATTAATTATTTCTTCTTAACTACATACTTAGTCACACTGTTCTGGTCTCCGAACTCCTCGGATTTTTTAACTCCAAGAATGACCCAGCCTTCAAGACCAATTAGGTCATCAATCCAGTCAAAAGGTCTGGAGTAATCAAGTCCGAAAGCAGTCGCGAATTTCTGGAATTTATACAGTGAACGCTGTGCTTGTTTTGCATCGAGTTTATCACGGTCAGAGAGATCCCAGAAAAAGTCATTGAACTCCATAACCATAGGATCTGAAGGGACGTCAAAGATAGGTTGATACCACTGAGCGTCGTTTTTATCTGATACTCCTTCCCTAACATTAATAATACGAGCTTTTACCTCACTACCACGAGGTAAGGTTTTAGGTTCTGGTGCGTCTTTTATATCTTTCTCTAAATCGCTATAATCTGTTAAAGCCATGGTGTAACCTCCTAATAATAAGTAGTTATTCTGTTACTGACCATCCGCAGATAGTCGCTTTAGGAAATGTTGCTGTTTTATCTTTACCATCTGACATAGCTTTATACTTAAACATTAGAATAGTCTCATTATTAGTAACTAATTCTAAATCTCTAAATGTAAAAGTATGTCCAGTCTGTGTAAAGATACATAAGATTGAGTATTTCATTTTATCACCTCCTTTCAATAATTAGACCGTTTAATTTTTAAACAAACGTGAGCTTAGGTTTATCTTCCCACTTGAGACCTGCTTTTTTTAATATAGCTTTAATATCAGGTGGTTCGATTGCATCTAACTTACCATCAGCTTTTAACCTACTACGTGCAAGAAAGGTGCCAAGTGAGTCTATTAACATCTCACGTTGAGGGCCGTCTCGACCTTCTTTACCTACGATGACATAGATTTCGTCGAATAATAGTGGAATGGTAACTACTGCCTGACCAGTGGTGTAGAATCTATATTTCACTTCCTCACGCACAACGCCAGTTTTTGCATCTACCGATAACACCTTTTTGTTCTCACGTAAATGACCAGTCATTATAAAGTCACAGGGAAGACGCATTAGTTTTTTGATGTAATTAGTCATCTCAACCTTTTGTGGATTGTAGTCATGACGGTGTTGAGGGACTTCACCTGCACGATTTTTGTTAGCAAGACCATAGTTCATCACCGCATCTCCAAAGGTCGTAGCACTGTCAAGGCAATAGGTGCCAAAGTGACTGAAGTAATCAGTCTCAAATCTAATATCTATATTTTTCTTCCAGGCTGCAAAGGCTTTAGGATCCATAGGATCTTCATCCTCGTATTGTGTATCTGCTACCATATCACCTTTTTGGATATAGTCTCTAAGACACTTCGTACCACCAGGATCGAAGGAATCTATGTGAACAGGCATACGAGCGGTCTTTAGTAAGAATGTTTTACCAGCGTTGGTTTCTCCAGTTACAAGTGCAGAGAAACGCTTCTGTAAAGGATCACCTGCGTAGTAATCTCTAACTCTTTTTAATTCGTTAGTGTAATCATAGGGCATTTTAATCACCTCCATTCTAAATTTTTCTTAACTCTTGTATCCTGCTTAGCAGGGTTCCAAAACTCTTGTTTGAACCCCAGTGGTGGCTCATCGCATTGTTGAAGAGGGTTTTGCCACGATAGGCAAAAGTCATGATAGGCACAGCCTCTATAATCTGTACAAGAAGTAGGGTTCATAGGGAAGGCCATCATTACTGCATCACTTTCCTTGCAGTGTTGTAGCCTGTCCATTTCCATCTCAATTTCATCCATGAGGGTATTAACTGTCCATAGCCAAGTATTCATTTGTTCAGGTGTTTTAAATGCAGGAACTTTCCTAAACGAACAATGATAACCGGCAGAACGATTAGCCGAACCACGTGATAGATGAGCAAAGCCTATTCCATAGAATTCTATCCCCAGGACTTGTTCGATAGGGAACATACAGTATAGACAATGTGTATAGGTTCCATTCTGTAAGCTTAGGAAAAAGTTCTCAGCCCATTGTCTACCATTTATATACTTTTCGCTTGTAGTTTTCCAGTCCCAAGAGAATATCATACCGTCTTCTAATCGTCTCATTATCGAGTCCATTCGGTAATGTAGGACACGTTTATCACTGATTGGAACAGCCCCTGAGATTTCAGTCATTTTTGTGCCATCTAATTCAACAACTTCGTTTTCTTCCAGGTCTCGTGACTGTTGTTCGTTAAATGATAGTAACATAGTTAGGACACCTGCAGGGTCTTTTGGTCTATATATATCATCAGTGCCAGGCTGGAATTCTTTTCTATAAAAGTCTATAAAAATATTATAGGCACCTTGTATATCTGAGTATCCGTTTAGTAACTGATACTCCCTTGCAAGATGTACAGCTTGACCAAAGTAGGTGTCGTGGTTAGGGACGTCCAGTTCCCAACCTAATAAACTCTTAAAGAAATATTTACGTCTGCAGGTAACCCATAGTTCTAACTTACTTGAGTCGTGGATAGACCAGGTGTCATGAGGTTGAATAATCATCTGTTATCTCCTTGTTAGTTGGATGTCCATTAGTTCTTGAGTTAAGATAAGTATACGTCTGTTAAGATAAGTATACGTCTGTTAAGTTCTTCCCAGTCTCTCATTTTCACTATTATATCTGGGTCTGGATTTTCAATACTATCAATGACGTTAGTTGCATTTGATTCTAATGCTTCTCTTCTCCAT